>Ga0207833_100036_pt1 | contig 226882 bp, 206 predicted proteins | sample TtaePargueraPR_6_FD_187753 | JGI IMG/M metagenome (GOLD analysis project Ga0207833, IMG submission 187753) | Aerobic enrichment media microbial communities from Bioluminiscent Bay, La Parguera, Puerto Rico - Tt and E1 (2) (SPAdes) | ecosystem: Environmental > Aquatic > Marine > Unclassified ... | reverse complement strand
GAGAGGCGGTGATCCTGAGCGACGTGGAGGGACTGCCGTACGCCGACGTGGCGCGCGTGCTGGAAGTGCCGCTCGGCACCGTCAAGAGTCGGCTGTTCCGCGGCCGGCGGCTGCTGCAACAGGCGCTGTATCGATACGCGCTGGAGATGGGCTACATCAGGGGGAGCACGCGATGAGCGATCACGGCTGCGGCCAGATGCCCTGCGACGAGGTCCTCGCCCGCCTGTGGGAGTACATCGACGGTGAACTGGACCAGCAGGCGATGGAGGAGCTGCGCGGGCATCTGGACCTGTGCGAATGCTGCTTTCCGCAGTACGACTTCCACCAGGCGTTCAAGGCGCTGGTCCGCCGCAACTGTCAGAAGCCGATGCCCACCAGCGCTCGCCGCGCCGTGTTCGAGCGGCTGCTGCGGGAGGAATCCTGAACGTGACCGCCGGAGCCGGCCGCGCGCGCCCCGTACGGGTCGGCCTGGCGGCGGGGCGCGCACGGGCCGGCCTGGCGGCGGGGCTCGTGCTGCTCGGCGGCGCGAGCGGCTGCACGGATGACGGGACGGGGCCCAGCGCGGGCGCGTGGGAGGCCACGGTGACCGGCACGGTGAACCGCTCGCTGATCGGGCTGGCCACGTTCGGCTCGGTCGCGTCCGACGACGGCGACGACGACTTCCTGATCGAGCTGCTGGCGGACGGTGCGCAGCCGGTGGTGCGCATCACGGTCCGCTCGGCGGCGCCCGGGCCGCTGCCCGTCGGCAATCATCCGGTCCAGCCGGTCGCGACCACGCAGGCCGTCGCGGTGGAGTTCTTGCAACTGGAAGGCGGCGGTCTGACCGGCAGCCTGCAGGGGCAGAGCGGCTCGGTCACGATCCGGACGTCCACGGACGGCCGGGTGGGCGGCGACTTCGACTTCACCGCGACCGGTTTCCTGATCGTGAGCGGCACGGCCGTGGCGGATGCGGAGATCGAGGTCTCCGGCTCGTTCAGCGCGGTATCCGGCGACTGAGCGACGGCGCGGAACCGGTACCCGAGGGGGGGCAGCGTGGCGGACCCGTTCGACCTGACCGAGCTGCTGGGCGAGTTCCGCGAGGAGGCCGCCTCGCAGCTGGACCGCCTGGACGCCGCGCTGATCGACCTCGAACGGGACGGCGACGTCGAGGACGACACGGCCGACGCGCTGCTGCGCGCCCTGCACACGCTCAAGGGCAACGCCGGCATGCTGGGGCTGGCACCGGTGCGCGACCTGGTGCATCGCCTGGAAGCGGTGTTCAAGACGCCGCCGTCCCGCTGGGAGCAGTCTCACCTGGACCGCCTGTTCGAGGCCGCCCAGCGTCTGCGTGCAGCGGTGGAGCGCGCGGGCGGGGCGGAGCAGGACGACGCGTTCGCCCGACTCGCCGACGTCCACGTGGCCGCGGACGTGCCCTCCGCGCCGTCGGCCGGCGCGACGCGGCCGCAGCGCTCGCGCGGGTCCGGGCCGGCGAGGGCGGACGCAGACACTGACGCGGACGAAGAACCCGCATCGCCCGCCGCATCCCGGCCCGCTGCACGCTCGGACAGCGCCGACCGCATCCGCGTCCCGTTCGGCCGGCTGGACGAACTGCTGAACCAGGCGGGGGAGCTGGGCGCGCTGGCGCTCGCGTTCGACGCCTTCCTGCGCGACAACAAGCCGCTCCTGCGCCGACACGGCCTGTGGGCTGCGCTGACCATGCACGGCGAGCGCCTGGGCCGGCTCGGCTACGAGCTGCGCGAACGGGTCATGGACATCCGGCTCGTGCCGGTCTCCACCGCGTTCAGCCGGTTCCCGCGCGTCGCGCGGGACCTGGCTCGCGACCAGGGCAAGCGTGTGGAGGTGGAGCTGGAGGGCGAGTCGACGGAGCTGGACAAGAGCACGGTCGACGCGCTGGCCGATCCGCTGCTGCACCTGGTCCGCAACGCCATCGATCACGGTCTCGAGACCCCCGAGCAGCGGGAGGCGGCCGGCAAGCCGCCCGCAGGCCGCCTGCGCCTCTCCGCAGAGCAGCAGGGCGAGCGGGTGCGCGTGATCGTGGAGGACGACGGGCGCGGCCTGGACCGCGAGGCCATCCTGCGCCGCGCCCGTGAGCGCGGTCTGGTCGACGCGGCGGACGACGTGGAGCCGGCGCGGCTGATCTTCCGCCAGGGTTTCTCCACCCGCGAGAACGAGTCCCTGGTGTCGGGTCGGGGCGTGGGGCTGGACGTGGTGCGGCGCCAGGTGCAGGAGCTGCGCGGCGACGTGCGCGTCGAGGACGTGGCGGGCGGCGGCACGCGCTTCGTCCTGGAGCTGCCGCTCACCGTCGCCGTGACTTCGGCGGTGCTCTTCGAATCGGCCGGCGAGGTCCTTGCGTTGCCGGCCGCCGCAGTGGAGGAAACGATTCGGGCGGACGGCGTCGAACCGCTCGGTCGCAGCGAAGTGGTGCACTACCGCGGCGAGAGCGTGCCTGTCGCGCGGCCGGAGCGGCTGTTCGGCTGGGACGGGCAGGGCGGAGCCGCGGCCGGCGCGGACTACGCTCTGGTCGTGCATCGCGGCGGCCGCCGCATCGCGGTGGCGGCGCAGCGGCTGGTGGACCAGCGCGACCTGATGGTCAAGCGGCTGCCGCCGTTCCTGGGACCGACGCGGGGCGTCACGGGCGTGACCATCACGCCCGACGGCCGTGCGGTCCTGCTGCTCGACCCGGAAGCGCTGCTCGACCTGGGCCTGCGCGTACAGAGGCAACGTGGCTGACGAACGGACGATCCTTGTGGTGGAGGACAGCCCGACGATGCAGGCGATGTATCGGGCGGTGCTGGGCTCGCGTGATGGCCTGCGGCTGCTTTTCGCGCGTGACGGGCTGGAGGGGCTGGACCGGGCGGCGCAGACACCACGCATCGACCTGTTCATCGTCGACATCAACATGCCCGGGCTGGGCGGCCTCGAGTTCCTGCGCCGGCTGCGCGGCGAACTGGGCGTGAATGGCACGCCCGCCATCGTGATCTCCACGGAATCGGAGGAGTCCGATCGGCAGGCCGCGCTGGACGCCGGTGCCACCGGTTTCCTGCCCAAGCCGTGGCAGCCGGACCAGCTGCTCGACGCGGTGCGCACGGCGACATCGGCAGGGGGGGAAGCGTGACGAGACGCGGCAGCCGCAGCGCGGCGGAGAACGCCGCGGAGGCGGCGGAGCGGGTCGAGGCGGCGCTGGACGAGGATCAGGCGGGGCGCGCGCAGCGTGCTCGCGACGAGGGCGATGACGCGCCCGCCTGGATCGCCGTGCGCATCGGGGACGCGGAATTCGGCATCGGCATCGAGCGGGTACGCGAGGTGCTGCCGCCGCCCGAGGTGACGCGCGTGCCGATGGCGCCGCCGTCGGTGCTGGGCGTGGTCAGCGTGCGGCGCGAGGTCGTGCCCGTGGTCGACCTGGGCCGGCGCCTGCTGGAGCGGCCGGCCGAGCACGGCCGGCTGGTCGTCGTCTCCCACGGCGAACCGGCGGAACCGGTCGGTCTGCTGGTGGACGCGGTGGTCGGCCTGATCGGTCGGCACGCCGTGCGCGAGGAGCCGACCGAGCCTGTCGCGGCGGCGCTGGACGACGGGCTGATGACAGGCGTGGTGCGGGCGGGCGGGCGCAGCGTCGCGCTGCTCGACCTGGACCGGGTGCTGGATGTCCCGCTGCGAGAGCCGGAGGAGGCGCGCTGATGCCGGAGGGGAGGGGGTGGTTCAACGACACGATCGTCCGCAACAAGATCCTGCTCGGCTTTGCCACCGTGCTGGTCTTCATGCTGGCGATCACGGTGGTCGTGATCTCGGAGACGGGCCGCATCGCGGAGCTGACCGATCAGTTCGAGCAGGCGGACTCGCTGCAGGACGTGGCGTTCCGCCTGCAGTCGGCCATCCAGGACGAGGTGGTGGGCTTCCGTTCCTACCTGATCACCGGTGACGACAGCGAGCTGCAGGAGCTGAACGCCGCGGCGCAGCGGTTCGAGGAAATGCTGACCGGCGTGCGGGAGGGCGGGCTGGCGCCGGAGGTCGCCGCCGAGCTGGATCCCATCGCCGAGTACCGCAACGCGTGGATCGTGGACGTGGTGCAGCCCGGCGTGCAGCTGCGACAACGGGTGAACGCGGGGGCGCTGCCCGTAACCTCGATCGCGGAGTTCTTCCGCAGCGACGGACGCCGCACCGCTGCGCGTGCGCTGGACGCGACGGACGAGCTGATGGTGGACCGCGGTGCCGCGGCGCGGGAGGCGCGGCGTGAGCTGGAGAACGCCGAGCGGCGCATCTTCTGGGTCACGCTGATCTGCACGATCCTGGCGATCGCTCTGGCCGCGGGCATCGCCGTCTACATCGCCCGCCGCATCTCCGTGCCACTGGTCGAGGCCGTCGGCCTCGCCACGCGCGTGGCGGAGGGCGATCTGACCGCCACGGTCGACGCGAACAGCCGCGACGAGATCGGCATGCTCAAGGAGCAGCTGAACACGATGGTCGCGGACCTGCGCGAGGCGATCGGGGAGGTGTCACAGGCCAGTTCGCAGGTGGCGGCCTCGGCGGAGGAGATCGCCACCGCCACGCGCGCCTTCTCCGACACCGCGGACGAGCAGGTGCGCTCGGCCGAGGAGACCTCGGCGTCGATGGAGGAGATCGCATCGCAGATCAACCGCGTCGCGCGCAGCGCCGAGTCGCTGGCCACGTCGGTGGACCAGACATCCAGCTCGGTCGGGCAGATGAGCGCGTCCATCGAGCAGACGGCGCGCAGCGCGGAGTCGCTCGGCGCGTCGGTGGACGAGACGTCGACCACCGTCGAGGAGATGGTCGCCTCGATCACGCAGGTGGGCAGTCACGTGCAGGAGACGCGTCGCATCGCGGAGGCCGCGGACTCGGACGCGCGTGAGGGCGGCGAGCACGTCTCGCGGACGCGGGCGGGCATGGACCGCATCCACCGCGAGATGAGCGAACTGGTCGAGACCATCAAGCAGCTGGACCGCGCAGGCGAGTCCATCGGCCGCATGTCGGAGTTGATCGAGGACATTGCCGACCAGACCAACCTGCTCGCGCTGAACGCGTCGATCGAAGCGGCGCGTGCGGGCGACCAGGGTCGCGGCTTCGCGGTGGTCGCGCGCGAGATCCGGCAGCTGGCCGAGCGGTCGGTCGAGGCCGCGCGCGAGATCGGCGGCAGCGTCGGCAGCGTGCGCGAGGAGATCGGCAGCGTGGTCGGCTCGGCGGGTGGGGTGGCGGAGCGCACGCGCGAGGGCATCGAACTGGCCGACGCGGCGGCGGGCGCACTGGACAAGATCGTGGACTCGGTCGGCCGCACGCGGCAGCTCATGGACGAGGTCGCCACGGCGACCACGCAGCAGGTCGACGCGGCCGAGCAGACGCTGGACGCGGTGCGGCACATCCGCACGATCGCCGAGGAGACGCGCATCGCCAACCGGCAGCAGGCGGACGCCAGCCGGCAGATCGTCGAGGCGGTGGACAACATGAATCGCCAGACGCAGCTGGTCTTCGACGCGACGTCCGAGCAGAAGAAGGGCGGCGAGCTGATCCTGACCGCGACGGAAAACGTGGCCGCCGCCGCGCGCACCGCGCAGGCGACCATCGAGGAGATGACCGCCGCCGCGAACGATCTGTCGCAGCAGGCTTCTCGGCTCACCGAGCTGGTCAGCCGGTTCCGTGTCTGACGACGTGCGCGACCTGATCGACGCGCCGGACGAGGCGGAGGGGCGGGAGCGCGCGCGCGCGCTGATCGCCGCGGGCAGGGAGCGGGAGCTGGTCGAGACGGCGCTGGGCGAGGTGGGCAGCGGCGACGCCTGGCGCCGCGAGCGGGCGCTGGCCTGGTTCGACGAGCTGCCTGGTGTGGATCCGCTGCTGGAGCCGCTGATCGATGCGCTGCGCGATACGTCGCAAGTGGAGCGGCGCAACGCGGCCCGCTCGATCCTGGCTCGCCTGGGATCGTCCGGCCGCGCGTCCGCGCGCCTGGCCGAACTGGCGGCGACGGACGCCGACCGCGACGTGCGCATCCTGGCCGCGTCCGCTCTGGGCGAGAGCCACGACGCGCGCGGAGGATTGGACTCGCTGCTCGCGGCGACCCACGACGAGGATACCAACGTGGTCGGCACCGCGGTCGAGGCGCTGGGCGCGCTGGGCGACCCGGCGGCGCTGCCGCGTCTGATCGAGCTGGCCGATCGGGGCGATCACTGGGTGCGGGCCGCCGCCGTGGTCGCGCTGGGGCGGCTGGAGGACGCGGCCGCCGTGCCCGTGCTGGTGCGCGCGCTGCACGAGCCGATGCTCGCCGAGCTGGCCGCCGATGCGCTGGCGCGTGTGGGCGATCCCGGGGCGGTGGACGCGCTCGAGCCGCTGATCACCGCCGGTGACGATGCCGCCCGGCGCAGGGCGCTGGAGGCCGCGGTCGCGCTGGTCGCGCAGCGGACGGAGCGGCCGGTGCCGGCATGGCTGCGGTCCGCAGCCGCCAGCCTGCTGGACGGCGAGGGCAAGGGCGAGCCGAGCGAGACGGACATGCTGCGCCGCGCGCGGCTGCTCGGCGTGGCGGGTACGGCGCAGGCCGCGGAGGAGCTGGTCGCGCATGCGGAATCGTCCGAGCGCTGGCCCGAAGTGGTGGTCGGCCTAGAGCTGCTGCCGCCGGCGCTGGTCGCGCGCACGGTGCTGGACGCACTCGACCGCGTGGCACCGGAGACGGCCGCGCGGCTGCTGGGCGCGCTGCCCGCGCTGACCGAACCGCGCCACGTCGAGCGGCTGGTCGGCCGGCTGGAGGGCACGGACGAACCGCTCAGCCAGGCCATCGAGAGCGTGCTGCTGCGCGCCGATCGCGCGCTCGCGCTCGAGGTGCTCGACCGGCAGGGTACCGACGGGTCGCCGGCGCGGCGGCTCGCGGCCGCACGCGTGCTCGCGCGGCTGGACAGTTCGCAGTGCGATGCGCTGGTGCGCCTGCTCGACGACGACCTGCCGGACGTGCGGCGCGCCGCCGCGCGCGGCCTCGGCGCCTGTGATGCGGCAGCGGTGCGCGACGCGGTGGTCGCCGCGCTCGACCGCGAGCGCACACCCGAGGTCCGGCTCGCCCTGATCGAGGCCCTGGGCGCCGCAGGCGGGCCGGAGGCGGTGGTGCGGCTGCGGCAGATGGTCGATGCCGAGGAGGAGCCGGTCCGCTTCGCTGCGGCCCGCGCGCTCGGTCGCACCGGCCAGGCCGACGCGCTGCCCGAGCTGGTCCGGCTGCTGGACGACGCGTCCGAGTCCGTTCGCCACGCCGCGCTGCGCGCGCTCGGCGACCTGGGCGACCCACGCGCCGGCGAGAGCGTGGCGAGCCGGCTGGGCGCGCCCGACCGGCAGCTCCGGCGCAGCGCGGCGGGCGCGCTCGAGCGCGTCGCCTCCCCGCGCGTGCGCCAGTTGCTGCTGGATGCCCTGGACGATGCCGACTGGCAGGTCCGCCTCTCCGCAGTGCGCGCGCTCGCCATGCTGGGTGTGGGCGGCGAGGAGGGGGAGAGGGCGAGCGAGAGCGAAGCGCGCACGCGCCTGCTGGGGCTGGCGGAGAGCGACCACGACCCGCTGGTCCGGCGCGAGGCGCGGCGCGCCGCAGGGGATCCGCCGACGGCGGACTGAGTCGTGGCGCGATTCGATGATGCGGAATACCGGCAGTTCCGCGAATGGCTGGTCCAGCAGTACGGCCTGGACTTCGGGCCCGAGCGGCGGGACATCCTGCGCGCCCGGCTGGAGCCGACGCGCCGCGAACTGGGCTTCGAGGATTTCCACCAGCTGCTGTTCCACCTCAAGTACCACCCGGACCGTGAGGGCGATCGCGGCCGGCTGCTGCGCCACCTGACCAACAACGAGAGCTACTTCTTCCGGGAGCCGGCGCAGCTGGACGTGCTGCGCGAGGAGATCCTGCCCGCGCTGCGCACCCGAGCGCGGGAGCAGGGGCGGCCCGTCCGGCTGATGAGCGCCGGCTGCGCCTCGGGGGAGGAGGCCTACACACTGGCCATGATCGTGGACCAGAGCCCCCTGCGGCTGGGGGAGGAGGCCGTCGTCACGGGCGTGGACGTGGACGAGAGTGCGCTCGCGCGCGCGCGGGAGGGCAGCTACCGCGACAACGCGTTCCGCCGCATCCCGCCGGACATGCGGCGGCGGTACTTCCAGTCGGCGGACGGCACCACCCGGATCGAGCCCCGGCTGGTGGAGAACGTGGACTTCCGGCGGGCCAATCTGGTCGACCCGGCGAGCTGGGCCGGCATCCCGCCGCAGCACGTCATCTTCTGCCGCAACGTGCTCATCTATTTCGACGATTCGGCCACTCGCCGTGCGGTGCGGATCCTGCACGATGCGCTGGTGCCGGGCGGCTATCTCTTCCTCGGGCACGCGGAGAGCCTCAGCCGGGTGCCGACTCCCTTGGTAACGGAACGCCGGCCCGGCACCGTTTTCCATCGGCGGCCGGAGGGTTGAGTGGCGGGTCAGGTGCGGGTGCTTGTCGTGGACGATTCGGCGTTCGTGCAGCGCGCCGTCGAGCGCATGCTCGATCACGACGGCATCGAGGTGGTCGGCACCGCGTCCGATGGCGTCGAGGCGCTGCAGCGGGCGCGCGAGCTCAGCCCCGATGTCATCCTGCTCGACATCAACATGCCGCTGATGGACGGACTGAGCGCGCTGGAGCGGATCATGGCCGAGGCGCCCACCGCGGTCGTGCTGATGAGTACACTCACCCGCCACGACGCCGAGATCACCATCCGGGGGCTGGAACTGGGCGCCGTCGACTTCATCGACAAGACCGAGGCCGCGGGCGCCATGGACATCTACGACCTCGCGCCCATGCTGCGGCGCAAGGTCATCAGCGCGGCGGGTGCGGCACTGCCGCCGGAGGCACCGCCGCGCCCCGCGGCGGCCAGCCCCGATCGCGACGAGGGCGACCACGTGCGCCAACGCATGGGCGGCAGCGGCGACAGCGCCTGCCCGTTCGACGTCGTGCTGCTCGGCGCATCGACGGGTGGTCCGCGTGCGATCGGACAAATCCTGTCCGCACTGCCCGAGCACTTCCCGCTGCCGGTCGTGGTCGCGCAGCACATGCCGCCGGGCTTCACGGCCACGCTCGCGCAGCGGCTGGACCGGCGCACGGCGATCCGCGTGCGTGAGGCGGCCGACGGCGACCGCCTCGAGCCGGGCCTCGCCCTGATCGGACCGGGCGGCTGCGGGCTTTCGATCGAGCGTTCGGGACGTGACGTCGTGGTGCGCGTGGGCGAGCCCGAGCGCGAGCAGGCGGCGCTGCCTTCCGTGGACGCGCTGTTCGAGTCGGGCGCAAGCGTGTTTCGCGAACGCGCGATCGCCGCCGTGCTGACCGGCATGGGGCAGGACGGCGCCCGCGGCCTGCGCGTGCTGCGCGAGGTCGGCGCCGCGACGCTGGTCGAGTCGGAGGAGACCGCGGTGATCTACGGGATGCCGCGCGAGGCGCGCCCCAGCGCGGTGGACGCGCTGCCGCTCGATCGCATCGCGCCGACCCTGATGGCCCTGTGCGAGGGGCGCGACGTGGAGGGGCGGAACGACTGATGGCGCGCGTGCTCGTCGTGGACGACCAGAACATCCCGCGCCGCGCGGTGGCGGGCATGCTGCTGGACGCGTCGTACGAGGTCGAAACGGCGGCGGGCGGCGAGGAAGGGCTGAGCCGCGCGCGCGACTGGCTGCCGGACGTGGTCGTGCTCGACGTCTACATGCCGGACATGGATGGCTTCGAGGTCGTGCGGCGCCTGAAGGACGACCCGCTCACGGAATCGATCCCCGTCGTGTTCCTGACCGCCGAGCGGCCCAGCGACGAACTGATCGTGCGCGGGCTGGACGCCGGCGCCTACGACTTCCTGAGCAAGGACTGCAGCCGCGCCGAGCTGCTGGCGCGCGTCGGCGTGATGGCGCGCATCAAGCGCGGCCACGACGAGCTGGCCGCGATCGCGCGCATCTCGGATACGCTGATCCGCACGCTCGACCCGGACGCGATGGCGGATCTGTTCGTGGAGCAGGCCCGTGAGGTGTTCCGGGCGGATGCGGCGCTGCTGCACGTGGAGGCGGACGGCGGCCGCGAGATCCGCGCGGGCAGCGGCGTCGATGCGGGCGGCTTCCCATGGAGCGAGGTGGCCGATTCGATCCGCGAGCGCCTGGAGCAGACCGGCCGCCGCGCCGACGTGCTGGAGCTGGACGAACTGGACGGCCTCGACAGCGCCGCGCGGCAGCCGCTCGAAGAGCGGCCGCTCGGCTCCATCCTGGCCGCATTCGTACGGCCGTCGGCCGCGCACTCCACGCTGCTGGTGGTGTTCGGTGGCGGCGGCCCCGGCTTCCAGCGGGAGTCGGATCGTCAGCTGCTGGAGGCGCTGACGCGGCAGGCGCGCATCGCGCTGGACAATGCGATCCTGCACGAGCGCCAGCGCAGACAGGCCGAGGAGCTGGAGCGGGCCATGGGCATCCGCTCGCGCTTCTTCGCGTCGATGTCCCACGAGCTGCGCACGCCGATCAATGCGCTGATCGGCTACAACCAGCTGCTGCAGGAGGGTGTCTACGGCGACCTGAGCGAGGCGCAGGGCGGCGCGGTCGAAAACATCGCCCGCGCGTCGAACCACCTGCTCGAGCTGATCAACGACGTGCTGGACATCTCCAAGATCGAGGCCGGCAAGATCGAGGTCGCGCCCGAGCCGACCGATCTGGTGCTGCTGCTGCGCGATACGCTGACGTCGATCCGGCCGCAGGCGGAGAGCAAGGGGCTGGCGCTGGAGATCGAGGCGCCCGCGGAGGCGCCGCTGGTCACAGATCCGGCGCGCGTGCGGCAGATCCTGCTCAACCTGCTGAGCAACGCGGTCAAGTTCACGGACGAAGGGGAGGTCCGTGTGCGCATCGAGCGGGAGGGAGCGGAGTACGCGCTGACGGTTTCGGACACGGGCCCCGGCATCGCGCCGGAGCACCAGGCCCGCATCTTCGAGGAGTTCGAGCAGGTCGCGGCCGCCGTTTCGCGCGGCGGCACGGGGCTCGGGCTGCCGATCTCCAAGCGGTTGGCCTCCCTGCTCGGCGGCGCGTTGACGCTGGAGAGCGAGCTGGGCGTGGGCTCGCGCTTCACGCTCATGCTGCCGCGTGCGGCGCCGGACGCGTCCGACGAGGCCGAGCCGGGGCAGCGCGTGGAGCCCAACGCCGCCAGCGCGTAGGGCCGCCGCGCGTGGCTACTCCGTCGGCGGCACGACCAGTACGGGGTGCGTGGCCGTGCGCAGCACCTTGTCCGTGACGCTGCCGAAGAGCAGGCGGGACAGACCGCCCCGCGCGCGGGTGGACAGCGCGACCAGGTCCGCGCCCACGCGCTCCGCGCACGCGTGGATCTGGTCGGCCACATCGTAGCCGACCAGCACGTCCAGCTGCGCGTCCGCGCCCAGCGCGCGCGCCCGCTCCAGCGTCGGCTCCAGCTGCTGTCGTGCCGCGGCGACCGCCTTGTCCAGGTCCGGCTCGTCCAGGTTGAACACGTGGCCGCCCACGACGACCGACGGAGGCACCACGTGCAGCAGGGTCGCGCGAGCGCCTGTGCCGACCAGTCGCAGGGTCGGCTCGATCGCCGCCTCGGGCTGCGGGCTGCCGTCCAGCGGCAGCAGCGCGTGCCGCGGCGCGCTGGCCGTGCCGGGATCCGCGCCCGCCGTCACCACGGCACGCTCCTCCGTCCGCTCGGCGGGCCGTATCAGCAGCACCGGCACGGGCGCGTGGCGCGCCAGGCCGTCCGCGATGCTGCCGAGCCAGGCGCGGCTGAGCGGGCCGCGGCCGTGCGTGCTCATCACGATCAGCGAGGCGCCGCTCGCCTCCGCGTGATCGCGCAGCGCCGGGATGGTGGGGCCGTCCAGCAGCGTGGTCGCCACGGGCACGCCGCGCTCGGACAACCGGGCGCGGGCGCGGCCCAGGTATGACCGGTCTCCTTCCAGCTGCTCCAGCTCGATGCTGGCGTCCAGCTGCGGCACGCCCTCGAGGTAGACCATCGACGCAGGCTCGTGCACGTGCACCAGGTCCAGCGAGCCGTCGCGGGCCCGCGCGATCGCGAGCGCGAGCGGGATCGCGTGCTCGCCGAAGCTCGATCCGTCCAGCGGAACCATGATCCTCATGCGGCTGTCTCCTGGGAAGGGTCGATGCGGACGCTCGCCCGCAGCAGCACCAGCGCGCCGTGCAGCGTCCTGTCCAGCGCGGTCACCTCGAATCCGGCCGGCCCCAGCAACTCGTGCGTGCGCCGATCGAAGTGCTCGCCGAGCAGCGGGCCGGTCAGCCGCGTCAGCGCTGCCGCGGCGCGACCCGCCAGCCCGTGCGGGCGCACGTGCTCCAGCAGGTGCAGCGTGCCGTTGGGACGCAGCGCGCGACGCACCTCGCGCAGCGAAGCGAGCGGGTCGCCTACCTCGCAGAAGACCAGCGTGGCCACGGCCCAGTCCAGCGACCCGTCCGGCAGGGGCAGCGCGCCGACGTCCGCGGCCACCCGCGGCGGCGGTCGGAGCGCGCCGCGCTGCGCCTCCGCTGCGCGCGGGTAACGTCGCAGCATCGCCGGCTGAAGGTCGCTCAGCAGCAGACCGTGCCGGGCGGCGTGCCAGGCGTGATTCGCACCCGAGCCCGCGCCGATCTCCAGCCCGACCCCGTCCCGCGGCACGCCCTCCCACAAGCGCCCGCGCCAGCGGCGCAGCAGCGTGCGCTCCAGCGGCGCCATGCAGGCGTCGTAGAGGCCCGGCAGCGCTGCGGTCCACGAACGGCTCGACATGCCGCCAAGGTACGGGAAGGGAACGGCCCTTGCACCCGTGGCAGGCGGGTCGGGTGGAGGCGACGAGGGCGTACGACCCGGGCTCGCGGCGCACGCCGCGCGGCCGCACAGGCGAGGGTATGGGATGCACAGCCTCGATCATTTCTGGGAACAGGCCGACGACGAGGGCTCGGCGCAGAATCCGCTGGAGCGTGAGCTCGCAGAGCGGCTCGATGCGCTCGCCCGCTATCGCGAACTGATCCTCGAGATGGAGGCCGCCAGCCGCACCTCGGACGCCGAGATCCTGCTGCGCCAGCACGACCGCGAGTACCAGGCGGTGCAGCGCCTCTGGGCCGCGATCCGGCGCATGAACCGCCACGTACCGCCACGCTCCAGCTCGCGACCCGGAGCGGTGGACCTGCGCGCGGACGGCCAGTAGCACCGAGCCCGCAGCGCCCATTCCCCGCTCGCCGGGGGCAGGGCAGCGCAGCCGCAGCACCCCCGGCGCTGTCCGATCGGGCCATTCCCGCACATCGAAGGATCCCCCAACCTCTCCCGTAGGCGGGACGAGCGACGGTCACGCGTGATCGATTGCGTTGCTGCGCGCCTCCGGACGGGACTAGGTTCGGAGGGCTGCGCGAGCTGACCCCCGGCCGCGGCCGTCGAAGACATCCCCCGACCCGTACCCTGCGCTCGCCGCCTCGCCGCGGCGCGTATACGCGTGCGGGCAACCAAATCGGTTGACGAAATGATCCAAACAACGGAAATGCGCCGCGCGCTGCTGCTGCCGCTGCTGTTCACGGTCGCCGCGTGCGGCGGTGATGCGGGCGGCGGCGAGTGGGCCGGCACCGTGGACGACAGCGCCGGAGTGGCGGTGGTCAACAACCCGGCCGAGGGCATCTGGTCCGCGGAGGAGAACTGGACGCTGGAGGAGGACCTGCGCATCGGTGAGATCGAGGGCGCGCCCGAGTACCAGTTCGGTCAGGTGGTGGGGCTGGACGTGGACAGCGCGGGCCGGATCTTCGTGCTGGACCAGCAGGCGCAGCGCGTGGCGGTCTACGGGTCCGGGGGCGATTTCAGCCACTACATCGGCTCGCCGGGCAACGGGCCGGGCGAACTGACGCCGGGCACGGGTGGCATCATGCTGGTCGGCGGTGAGGTGCTGGTGCCTGACCTGGGCGCGCAGCGGGTGAGTGTTTTCTCGCCGGACGGCGAGTTCCGCCGCAGCTGGCGCGTGCCGCTGGAGAGCGGCATCCCGATCCGCTGGGACGTGGATGCCACGGGGCGGCCGCTGGCCCAGCTGCGCAGCACCAATCCGATGGATCAGTCGGCCACGGAGCCGATCATCGCCTACGGCGACAGCGGCCAGGTCGCGGACACGCTGGCCACGCTCACCAAGGGGCAGGGCTTCCAGATCACGGAGAGCGGCCCGCGCTGGCGCATCTTCGCGCCGGAGCCGATCTGGGAGGTGATGCACGACGGCGGGGTGGTCACCGGGATGAACGACGCGTTCCGCATCGAGATGAGGGGGCCGGAGGGTTCGCTCGAGCGCGTGGTCAAGCTGCCGCGCGAGGCGCGGCCCATCGACGAGGGCGAGCAGCGCCGCGTGACCGCGATGCTGCGCAATCTGGCCGAGAGCCAGGGCGCGCCGCCGCAGCAGGTGCAGATGTTCCTGAACAACCTGAGCTTCGCCGAGAACTATCCGAAGTTCGCATCGCTGCTGGCGGGCCCCCACGGCACGCTGTGGGTGCAGCGCGTGCAGCCGCTGCCGGCGGTGCCCGAGGGGCAGGAGCCCGCGGACGACGCGACCGATCTCAGCAACCTGGGCGCACCCGAATGGGACGTCTTCGATCCGGAGGGGCGCTACCTGGGCGTGGCGCGCATGCCCGAGCGGTTCCAGCCGGTGCGCTTCGTGGGCGACGCCGTCTACGGCATCTGGCGCGACGAGCTGGACGTGCAGCACGTGATGCGGCTGAGGCTGGGGCCGAGCGCTCCCGCCGACGCCTGACGATCCGGAGCGGGGGCCGGCGCGGCCGGCCTCCGCAGTCTTCCCCGAGCCTTCAACGACGATGTCCCGCTTCCGACGCTTTCCCGCCATCGCGGCGGCCCTCGTGGTGGTTCTGCTCATGGCCGGCGGCGTCTGGTGGCGTCTCAGTGCCGACGACGAGGGCGACAGCGACTCGGCCGAGGCCGAGGGGCCGGCGCCCGAGACCTCCGCGACCGGCGCGTTCTCCACCGATGTGCCGATCCCGGTCGAGGGCGTCCCCGCGACACGCGATACGCTGGTGCTGCGGGTCAGCGCGGCCGCGCAGGCGGCGCCGTGGCGCGAGGCCACGCTCCCCGCGCACCAGGCCGGGCAGGTCGCTTCCGTGCCGGTGCGCGAGAGCCAGGCCGTCAGCCAGGGCGCGGTCATAGCCGTGATCGACCCGACCGAGTACGAGATGGCGCTGCGCGAGGCCGAGAGCCAGCTGGAGAGCGCGCGCGCCACGTTCCGCGAGCTGACCCTGTTCGACGACCGTATCAGCGACACGGAGACGCGCGCCGAGCGCGGCCGCGTTGCGCGCGCCAAGAGCGGGCTGGACGCGGCCGAGGTGCGGGTCGAGCGGGCCCGGCTGGACCTGGCCCGCACGCGTGTGGTCGCGCCGTTCGCCGGCCGCGTCGCGTCGATCGAATCGCAGCAGGGCGAATGGGTGCGCGCGGGCGACCCGCTCATGCGCGTGGTGGACCTGGACCCGATCCGCGTCGAGGTGCAGGTGCTGGACGGGGAAGTCGGCTACCTGCGGCAGGGCGGCCGCGCCGAGGTGCGTTTCTCCGCGTTCCCCGGCGAGGTCTTCGCCGGCCGCATCGCGACCGTGAACCCGGTGGTGGATCCGGAGCTGCGCACGGCGCGCGTCACCGTGCTCGTGCCGAACCCGGACGGTCGCGTGCTGCCGGGCATGTACGCGCGCGTTTCACTGGAGGCGCGCGAGTTCCCCGACCGGCTGCTGGTGCCGCGCAGCGCCATCCTGGAGCGGGACCGGCGCAACATGCTGTTCGTCTACGAGGGCGACGACCGCGGCGGGCTGGCCAAGTGGCGCTACGTCACGACCGGGCTGGGCAACGACCAGTGGGTCGAGATCGTGGAAGGGGAGGGCACGGAGCTGGTCGAGCCGGGGGAGGTCGTGCTGACGGACGGGCACTATTCGCTGATCCACGACGCGCGCGTCCGGCTGGTGGACGACCTGGACGGCGCCGAGCAGGGGAGGCCCGAGTGACGCGGCCGGGGCTGGCGGCGCTGGCGCTGCTGCTGGTCGGCGCGCCCGCGTCGGCAAGCGGGCAGCAGGCGCTGACGGTGGAGGAGGCGATCCGCCAGGCGCGGCTGCACAGTCCCGCGTATCAGCAGGCGCTGAACGATCTGGGTGTTGCGGACGCGCGGACCCGCGCCGGCTGGGCCGCGTTCCTGCCGTCGCTGTCGCTCAGCGCGAACACCGGGGGCGGCAGCTCGACCCGGGTCACGGGCGAGAGCGACGCCGGCGAGCCGATCCGGCTGCCCAGTCCCATCGAGTACAGCAACAGCAGCTCGTCGCAGACGGTGTCTCTGAACATGACGCTGTTCGAGGGCGGGCGCCGTTTCCACGACCTGGGCGGCGCGCGGGCCGATGCGGTGGCGACGCGGTCGCGTGTCCACGCCAGCATGCTGTCGCTGGACGCGCAGGTCGCATCGTTGTACTGGCAGCTGGTGCAGCGCGAGCGTCGCATCGCCATCGAGGAGTCGCTGCTGGCGGCGGCGCTCGAGCAGCTGGAAGGCATCTCGCGCATGGTCGCGGTGGCCGCGGCCGGCCCCGAGGACGTGCTGGGCGCCGAGGTGGATGTGGCGGCGCAGGAACTCGCGCTGGAGCGCGCGCGCGGAGAGGCGCGCAAGGCGGAGCTGGCGCTGCTGGAAACGATGGGCGTGCAACTCGGGCAGGAGGTCGAGCCGACGTCCGCCCCGCCGCCGGTGATCGATCCGGCGTCGCTGGACCGGGAGGCGCTGATCGCCCGGGCGGTGGAGGCGCACCCGGACGTGGTGGCCGCACGCGCCGCCGCCGACGCGGCGGAAGACGCCGCAGACGCCGCGCGCAGCGGGCGCTGGCCTACGATCGGCGGCAGCGCGAGCTACGGCCGCAGCATGGGGCTGTCCAGCTACGACGCGCTGTTCGAGCCGAATCCCGAGAACCGCTCGTTCAACTTCGGCCTGAGCGTATCGCTGCCCATCTTCAACCGCTTCCAGACCACGACGGCCATCGCGACCGCCGACGCGTCCTGGGAGGACGCGCAGGCGGAGGTGCGCGCCAGGCGACTGGCGGTGGAGCGGGCGGTGCGCGAGGCGCTGATCGATCTGGACAACGCTGCGCGCGCGCTGGCGCTGGCCGAGCGGTCCGCGGAGCTGAGCCGGGAGCGGGTGGAGCTGGCGCGCGAACGCTTCCGGCTGGGCGGCATCAGCTTCACCGAGCTGCAGTCGGTGATCAACCGCGCCGCGCAGGCCGAGCGTGACGCGCTGGACGCCCGCTTCGGCTGGGCGCAGGCGTGGGTGGCGCTGGACCAGCGCACCGGCGGCGTGCTCGAGGGCGGCGTGGGCGCCGACCTGCTGCCGCCGGACGGGGACGCCGACTGATGTCGCTGCCCTCACGCTGTATCCAGCGGCCGGTCGCGGTGGCGATGCTGTTCGTCGCCATCGTCTTCCTGGGCCTGCTCAGCTTCCGCCGGCTGGCGATCGACCTGCTGCCGGACATCGCCTACCCGCGGCTGGTCGTCCACACCATCTACCAGGACGTGGCGCCGACCGAGGTCGAGCGCTTCGTCACCGAACCGGTCGAGCAGGCGGTCAGCCGCGTGCCGGGGGTGGAGCGCGTCGAGAGCGTCTCGCGCGAAGGCGTTTCGCAGGTCACGCTGCGCTTCGCGTGGGGCACCGACATGGAGTTCGCCGCGCTGAACGTGCGCGAGCAGCTGGACAATCTGCGCGACGGCCTGCCCGAACGGGCCGAGCGGCCGACCGTGCTGCGCACGGACCCGACCGCCGATCCGGTCATGACGCTGAGCGTCGCGGGCGGCACGGACCTGTGGGCGCTGCGCGACCTGGCCGAGTCCGTGTTCAAGCGGCGCCTCGAACAGATCGAGGGCGTGGCGCAGGCCACGGTCACCGGCGGACTCGAGCGCGAGATCCAGGTGGACGTGAGTCCGTCCGCGCTCCAGGCGCACGGCATCGAGATCGGGGAGGTGGCGCAGGCGGTCGCCGCGGCCAACGTCAGCGCGCCCGGCGGCACGATCCGGCGCGGCCGCTACCGCTACTCGCTGCGCACGCTGGGCGAGTTCGAGGCGGTGGCGCAGCTGGGCGACGTGGTCATCGGCACGGTCGGGGAGGGCGCGAGCGCGCCGCCCGGCGTGGTGCGTGTGCGCGACGTGGCCACCGTGACCGACGGCTGGCGCGAGCGCGAGAGCATGGCCCGCTACAACGGCCACGAGGCGGTCGGCCTGCTGCTGTTCAAGGAGTCGGGCGCCAATGCGGTGCGCGTGGCGGAGCAGGTGGACGAGGTGCTGACGCAGCTGCGCACCGAGTATCCCGAGGTGGAGCTGGAGGTGGCCAGCAGCCAGGCCGGCTTCATCCAGGACGCCATCAGCAACGTGGTCTCGGCGCTGGTGCTGGGCGGCATGCTCGCGTTCCTGGTGCTGTTCCTCTTCCTGCGCGACCCGCGCTACCCCATCGCGGTCGCGCTGGCGATCCCCATCTCGGTGGTCGCGACGTTCGCGCTGATGGACGCGTTCGACGTCTCGCTGAACATCATGTCGCTGGGCGGTCTGGCGCTGGGCGTCGGCATGCTGGTCGACAACTCCATCGTCGTGCTGGAGAACATCTTCCGGCATCGCGAGGCGGGGACGGGTGAGGACGACGTGGCCAGCGCGGCACACGGTGCGGAGGAGGTGCAGTCGGCCATCACCGCATCCACGCTGACGACGATCGCCGTGTTCGGTCCGATCCTGTACGTCGAGGGCGTCGCCGGCGAGCTGTTCGGCGCGCTGTCGCTGGCCGTGGCCTTCTCGCTGCTCGTCTCGCTGCTGGTCGCGCTCACGCTGCTGCCCACGCTGGCCGCGCGCTGGGGCAGGGAGCCGCACGCGGCGGACTCGGCGCTCCGGCGTGCCTCGCATCGGTTCGGCCGCGCGATCGGCGCCACGGTCGGCCGCGCGGTGCGGCCGGGGCTGGACGCCTTCGACCGCGCGTTCGGCCGCTTCGCCGACCGCTACCACGGCTGGCTAGAGTGGTCGCTGGCACACCGCGGCCGCGTGATGGGCATCACCGCAGCCACGCTCGCGGGCGCACTGCTGCTGGCGGCGACCATGGACCGCGCGGTGCTGCCGGACGTGGACCAGGGCTCGTTCCAGGCGCGCATCGACCTGCCGCTGGGCACGCCGCTGGAGCGCACGGCCGAGACCGCGCGCCGGCTCGAGGCGCTGATCATGGAGCAGGACGAGGTCGAGGCGGTCTTCTCGCGCATCGGCCGGCAGGAGAGCCTGGCCGGCTCGGACGAGGAGCGGACCGGCACGGCCAGCGCGCTGATCGACGTGCGCCTGGACCCGGACGCGTCTACCGCGGAGGTGCTGGACCGGCTGCGATCACGCGCGCGCGAACTGGTCGGCTCGGGTACGATCGCGATCGAGACGGGCGGCGCGACCGCGCTCGGCCGGCTGCTGGGCGGCACGGACGCGGACCTGGCCGTGCGCGTGCGCGGCGACGACCTGGATCGCAGCCTGGAGTACGCGCAGCGGCTGGACGCGGCCCTGGAGGCCGATCCCGCGCTGGCCAACGTGCGGCTGGGCCTGGAGCTGGGCCAGCCGGAAGTGCGGGTGCGCGTGAACCGTGAAGCCGCGGCCGCGCGCGGCGTGCAGGTCGAGGACGTGACCGGCGCCGTGGAGGCCGCCATGCGCGGCAGCATCGCCACGGAGTTCGTCGACTTCGACCGGCGCGTGCCCGTGGTGGTGCGGCTGCCCGAGGTGCAGCGCCGCTCGATGGAGACGCTGGAGCAGCTGGAGGTGGGCGGGTTCCCGCTGCGCGAGCTGGTCGCGACGGAGGTCGCGGTCGGGCCGACCGAGGTGCGGCGCCTGGAGCAGTCGCGCGTGGTGCCGGTGTACGCGGACGTGGCGAGCGGCGGGCTGGACGACGCGGTGGAGCGGGTCGGCGCGGCGCTGACGCGCGTGCCGCCGCCCAGCGGCGTGCGCGTGGACGTGGGCGGCGCCAACGAGGAGATGCGGCGCAGCTTCCGCGACCTGGTCTTCGCGTTCGGGCTCGCGCTGCTGCTGGTCTACATGATCATGGCCGCGCAGTTCGAGTCGCTGGTGCATCCGATGACGATCCTGCTCAGCGTGCCGCTCGCGCTGATCGGCGCGGCGCTCGCGCTGTTCGTCACGCGCTCCAGCCTGAACACCATGAGCCTGATCGGCGTGGTCATCCTGATCGGCATCGTGGTCAACGACGCCATCGTCAAGGTCGACTTCATCAACCAGATGCGCGCGCGCGGCATGGGTCTGCGCGACGCGATCCTGGAGGCCGGCCGCGCACGTCTGCGGCCGATCATCATGACCACCGTGACCACCGTGCTGGGCCTGCTGCCGCTCGCGCTCGGCATCGGCCGGGGCGCCGACCTGCGCGCGCCGCTCGGCATCGCGGTGATCGGCGGCCTGATTTCGGCCACCGCGCTGACGCTGATCGTCGTGCCCGTGGTCTACTCGCTGATCGCGGACGCGGGCGAGCGGGTGGTGCAGCGGCGCACGGGGAAGGCGGAGGCGGAGGCGAAGGCGGGAAGCGAGCCGGAGCTGGTGGGATGAACCGACGGAGTGCGGAGTGCGGACTGCGGCGCGGCTGCGAAGCAGTGGCGAAACCATGGAGACGGACAGGAGGAGTTCGATGCGTAGCGCGATGAACAATCGGTGGCCACTCCTGCTCGCGCTGATGCCGTTCATGGCCGCGTGCTCGGATGCGGGTGCGGACGACAGTGCGCCGCGCGCTTCGGTGCGTGACAGCGCGGGCGTGCGCATCGTCGAGAATCCGGACCCGGCGGAGCGGACGGGCTGGATCACCATGGACGCCGAGCCGAGCGTGACCATCGGCGTGCTGGAGGGCGCGCCCGAGTACCAGCTCTACGAGGTGCGGGGCGCGACGCGGCTGTCCGACGGCCGCATCGCCGTCGCCAACGCCGGCAGCAAGGAAGTGCGCTACTACGGCGCGGACGGCGCGTTCCTGAACGCGACGGGGCGCGACGGGGAAGGCCCCGGCGAGTTCCGCGAGATGGGCATGCTGGAGCGGCTGCCGGGCGATTCGGTGGTGGTCTACGACTGGCGCACACGCCGGCTGTCGCTGCTGGACGAGAGCGGCAACTACGTGGCGGGCCACACGATCCCGCCGGCCAACTCGTTCCCGTTCCCGGCCGGCGTGCTGGACGGGCAGTCGATGCTGATCCGACTGAGCCGCATGTTCGGCGGGCCCGGAGAGGAGCCGCGTGCGGGGCTGCGTCAGGACAGCGCGCAGTACGCCGTGGTGCCGTGGCGCGGCGAGGCGCCGGACTCGGTCGAGCCGTCTCTGGTGCTGCCTGGCGGGCCCATGTTCATGGCCACGGGCGGCTCGGACGGCAACCGCTGGATGTCCGTGATGACCGTACTGCTCGCGCCCAGCCCGTCGGTCGAGGTGCGGGACGGCCGCGTCTACTACGGCCTGGGCGACAGCTACGAGGTGCGCGTCTACGAACCGACCGGCCGGCTGATCGGCATCGTGCGCCGCGGGCACACCGTCCAGACGGTCACACCGGACATGCACGCGCAGGCGGTGGAGCAGAATCTGGAGGGCATCGAGGACGAGAACTGGCGCAAGCGTCAGCGCGAGATGATCGAGGACATGCCCGTGCCCGAGACGCTGCCCGCGTTCCGCGAGATCGAGACGGACGAGGCGGGCCGCCTCTGGGTGCGCCGCTACACGGTCGGCCGCGACGAGCCCGCCACGTGGGACGTGTTCGACCCCGAGGGGCAGTGGCTGGCCGCCGTGCCGATGCCCGCCGGCTTCACGATCCACGAGATCGGCCGCGACTACGTGCTGGGCGTGATGCGCGACGAGCTGGAGGTCGAGCAGCTCCACATGTACGGCCTGACCCTCGCCGAGCCGGTGGAGGGGTAGGTGATCCGCCTCTCCGTCCGCCGCCCCATCGCCATCACGATGGGCTACTTCGCGGTCGCGCTGCTGGGCGTGGCCGCGTGGCGCGGGCTGCCCGTCGAGCTGCTGCCCAACACGGAGCTGCCGCAGCTCAGCGTCTACGCGACCGACACGGGCGCATCCCCGGAGACGGTGGAGTCGATGCTGACCAGCCCGCTGGAGGCGGCGCTGCAGCAGGTGCAGGCGGTGGAGAACATCGAGTCGGTCTCGCAGGAGGGTTCGGCGCGGCTGAGCCTGGAGTTCGAGCGCGAGGCCGACATGCAGTTCGTGCGCATGGAGATCGGCGAGCGGCTGGCCGCGCTGGAGCCGTCGCTGCCGCCGGGCGTGCGTGGCCCGTGGGTGCAGGCGTACGTGCCGCGCGAGTTCCAGGAGCAGTCGCGCAGCTTCATGCGCTACACGGTGACCGGCCCGTTCACGCTGGAGACGCTGCGCGCGATGGTGGACACGACCATCGCGCCCGCGCTGCGCGAGGTGGAGGGCGTGGCTGAGGTCGAGGCGGCGGGCGGGCGGCGTCGCCTGCTCGAGATCGAACTGGACGACGCGCGCGTCCAGGCGCTCGGCCTGGACGTGGAGACGGTGCGCCAGGCCATCGCGCAGCTGGAGATCGTGCGCGAGGCGGGCGCGGTGGAGGAGGGCGGTGTGCGACGCGCGGTCGCGATCCGTCAGACGGCCGGCTCGGTGGCGGAGATCCTGAACACGCCGGTGTTGGGCGACGGCCAGCGCGTGGTGCGCGTGCGGGACATCGCCGATGTCAACGACACGTACGAGGACCCGACCGAGCTGTACCGCATCGACGCGCGGCCGGCCGTCTCGTTCGAGGTGTTCCGCGAGAGCGGCAGCAACGCGGTGGCGGTGGCGGAGGCGGTGCGGAACCGGGTGGACGCGCTGGCGCCGGAGCTGCCCGGCAGCGTGCGCACGATCCTGGACATCGACCAGTCCGAGGCGATCGAGACGCAGCTGTCCGACCTGCGCTTCCGCGCGCTGATCGCGGGCGGCGTCATCTTCGTGGTGCTGCTGCTGTTCCTCGGCTCGATCCGCACGGCCGCGATCGTGTTCGCCACGATCGGCTTCTCCATCCTGATCACGCTGAACCTGGTCTACTGGGGCGGCCTCACGCTGAACGTGCTGACGCTGATGGGGCTGGCACTCGGCTTCGGGCTGATCGTGGACAACGCCATCGTCGTGCTGGAGAACGTGTACCGGCGCCACCGCACGGGGGAGCCCGCGCAGGTCGCGGCGGAGCGCGGCGCGAAGGAGGTCGTGCTGCCGATCCTGGCCGCGACCGCAACCACGGTCGTGGTCGTCGCGCCCTTCGTCTACCTGCAGGGCGAACTGCGCGCCTACTACGTGCCGCTCGGCCTCGTGGTCGGCTTCAGCCTGATCGCGAGCCTGGCCGTGGCGTTCACGTTCATCCCGGCCGTCGCGTCGCGGGCGCTGGGCGCTTCGCGAGGCGGAGGCGCAGGCGGAGGCGCAGGCGCAGGCGGAGGCGGAGGCGCAGGCGGAGGCGGAGGCGGAGGCGGAGGCGCAGGCGGAGGCGCAGGCGGAGGCGAAGGCGCAGGCGCAGGCGAAGGCGGAGCGGACGGCGGATCCACCGTGGTGGGCGGGTCGGTCGAGCCGGGGCGGCGGCGGCCGGCCTACATTCGCGCCTACGCGTCCGTGATCGGCTTCACGGTGCGTTATCCGTGGCCGGCGATCGTGGTGGCGCTGCTGATGGTGGGCGGCAGCTGGTACCTGTTCGACAAGCACGTGCCGCGCGGTGTGCTCTGGTCCAGCTGGTGGAACGATCGCAGCGGGATCAACATCAACATCGAGCTGCCGCGCGGCTCGGGCATCGAGCGCGCCGACGCGTACGCCCGCTTCTTCGAGGAGCGGCTGCGCGCGATGCCGGAGGTGGAGCGCTTCACGACGACGATCCGGCCGCAGGGCGGTCGCATCGAGGTGACGTTCCCCGAGGAGCTGGAGGCGACGCAGGTGCCGCCCGCGATCAAGGACCAGCTGCTGGCTTACAGCCATCAGTTCGGCGGCGCCGAGATCCGCGTCTACGGCTACGGCCCGTCGTTCTACGGCGGCGGTTCCAGCCCGCCCAACTACTCGCTCAAGGTGCTGGGCTACAACTACGAGCAGGTGCGCGACATCGCCGAGGCGCTGGGCGCGCGGCTGACGCGCTTCTCGCGCATTCGCGACGTGGACACGAACTCGTGGGGGCAGTGGTTCGACCGCGACAAGGCCACCGAGCTGACGCTGCGCCTGGACCGCGCCCGGCTGGCGATGCACGGCATCAGCGCGCAGGAAGTCGTCATGCACGTGAACGCGGCCGTGCAGGGCCAGACGCGCAGCGACGTGATCAACGTGGCGGGTGAGGAGCAGATGTTCAGCGTGAAGCTGGCCGGCGCGCGGGACATCGACGTGCTCCAGCTCGAACAGCTGCTGGTGCCAGTGCGCGGGGGCGGCGAGGTGCGGCTGGGCGAGGTCGCGTCGATCGAGGAGCGCGAGGTCATGTCCCGCATCGTGCGCGAGAACCAGCAGTACCAGCGCATCGTCAGCTGGGAGTTCCGCGGGCCGCAGAAGCTGGGCGACCGCTACCGCGACGCGGTGCTCGAGGCGACCGCGCTGCCGCCCGGCTACACGCTGGAAAAGGACGCCGGCTGGAGCTGGGACGAGGAGGAGGAGGAGCAGATCTACGCGGTTCTGGCCATCGCGCTCGCGCTGATCTTCATGACCACGGCCGCGCTGTTCGAGTCGCTGCGCCAGCCGTTCGTCGTGCTGCTGACCGTGCCCATGGCGCTGGTCGGCGTGTTCATGATCTTCTTCTACACGGGCGCCAGCTTCACGCGCGAGGCGTACATCGGCGTGATCATGATGGGCGGCATCGTGGTCAACAACGCCATCCTCCTGGTCGATCACATCAATCGCCTGCGACGCGAGGAGGGGCTGCCGCTGCACGACGCGACCGTACGCGGTACCGTCGAGCGCGTGCGGCCGATCCTGATGACCAGCGCGACCACGGTGTTCGGCCTGCTGCCGCTGGTACTGTTCGCCGAGTCCGCCGACGCCAACATCTGGAACGCGCTCGGATACGCACTCATCGGCGGGCTGACCAGCTCCACGCTGCTCGTGCTGACCGTGACGCCCGCGCTGTACCGGCTGTTCGAGGCGCGGCCGGAGCGGCGGCGGCTGGCACGGCTGGCCGCCGCACCGGCGCGCGATGGGACGGTCGAACGGGTGCCCAGCCCGGCACCGGGCTGAGGCCGGTGGCTGGAACGGTCCCGGCTCGCATCGGTTAGAATCGCACGAAAAGATGGCGGCGCGTTCCGCCGTCCGCCCGTGTCCACCCTTCCGGAGCAATCCCCGCATGCGTTCTCGTACTCGCCTCGCACTGCTGCTGCCGGTCTGGGTCATCGGCGCCGGCCTGCTCGCCTGCGGCGATCCGCTCGAGCCCGAGTTCCGGCGCGTGCTGGCGACGATACGGCTACCGGACCAGCCGGTGCAGATCGACATGCCGGACACCGTGCAGGCGAACGCGCCGTTCGTCCTGTCGGTGCAGACGTACGGCAACGCGTGCCGTGAGGCGGGCGATACCGAGGTCAGTGGCGGCAGCGGCAGCCCGCTGCTGGTGCGGCCATACGATCGGGCGCTGCGTGTGAGCGCGTGCCAGCCGGTGCTGCGCGTGTTCGACCATTCCGTACAGCTCACCATCGCCCAGACCGGGACGAACACGATCGAGGTGCGTGGCATCGCGGGTCAGCTGGACGGCACCAGCGACACGATCTCGGTGTTCCGCCAGGTGTTCGTGGAGTAGGCCGCCTTTCCCGCCGCCCGGGCCCGGCCTACCTTCGGCGGCATGAGCACCGACAAGCACATCCGTGTCCGCTTCGCGCCCTCGCCCACGGGCTACCTGCACGTGGGCGGCGCGCGTACGGCGCTGTTCAACTGGCTGTACGCGCGCCGGCACGGCGGCACGTTCATCCTGCGCATCGAGGACACGGATCGCGCACGCTCCAGCGAAGAGCACACGCAGGCGATCCTGGACGGCATGAGCTGGCTGGGCCTGGACTGGGACGAGGGTCCGTTCCACCAGGCCGACGGCCTGGAGCGGCACGCCGCGCAGGCGCGCCAGCTGCTGGAGAGCGGCCGCGCCTACCGCTGCTTCTGCTCGCAGGAGACGCTGGATGCGAAGCGGGCGGCGGCGGCCGAGGGCAAGGCCGCGTACCGCTACGACCGCCACTGCCGCATCAACGTGGAGCGCGAGGAGGCGGAGCGGCGCGCGGCGGACGGCGAGCCGCACACGATCCGCTTCGACGTGCCGGAAGGCAGGACGGAGTGGGACGACGCGGTGCACGGCAACGTCTCGTTCGACAACGCCGATATCGAGGACTTCATCGTGCTGCGCACGGACGGCACGCCGATCTACAACCTGGCGGTGGTGTCGGACGACATCGAGATGCGCGTCACGCACGTGATCCGCGGCGACGACCACATCTCGAACACGCCCAAGCAGATCATGCTCTACCGCGCTCTGGGCGCGGACGTGCCGACGTTCGCGCACGTGCCGATGATCCTGGGCGCGGACGGCAAGCGGCTCAGCAAGCGCCACGGCGCGACCGCGGTGGGCGAGTACGCCTCCGAGGGGATTCTGCCGGGCGCGATGGTCAACTTCCTGGCGCTGATCGGATGGTCGCCGCGCGAGGACCGCGAGGTGTTCGAGATCGAGGAGCTGATCGGCCGCTTCGACCTGGACGGCATCGTCAAGAAGAGCGGTGTGTTCGATCCGCAGAAGCTGGAGTGGCTGAACGGCCAGCACCTGAGCCGCCGCTCGGCGCGCGAGCTGGAGCCGCTGGTCACGCCGCTGCTGGTCGAGCAGGGGCTGGCCACCGAGGACGACCTGCGCGACCGCGAGCACTGGTACCTGCCGCTGATCGACCTGCTCAAGGAGCGCGCGCGCAACCTGCACGACTTCGTGCGCCAGGCACGGCCCTACTTCGCCGAGGAGGTGGAGTACGACGACGAGGCCATCGCCAAGCACTGGAAGGACCCCGCCGCCACCGCCGCGCACATGCGCGCGCTGCGCGACCGGCTGGAGATGGTGGCCGACTGGGCCGAGGAGCCGCTCGAGACCGCGCTGCGCGGCCTGGCCGAGGAGATCGGCATCGGCGCCGGCAAGCTGATCCACCCGCTGCGCGTGTCCGTCACCGGCATGGCCGTGAGCCCCGGCATCTTCCAGGTCCTCGTCATGCTCGGCCGCGAGACAACGCTGCGCCGGCTCGAGGAGGCCGTGGAGCGGCTGGCGGTGCCGCGCTAGGCAGTCGCCAGTCGCCAGTCGCCAGTCGACGGGGCCTCGAGCCGAGGCTCCAGGCTCCAGGCTCCAGGCTCCAGGCTCCAGGCTCCAGGCCCAGGCTCCAGGCTCCAGGCTCCAGGCTCCAGGCTCCAGGCTCCAGGCTCCAGGCGTCGCGCGTTGCCAGGCGCGGGAATAAGCCCAAAGCCCAAAGCCCAAAGCCCAAAGCCCAAAGCCCAAAGCCCAAAGCCCAAAGCCCAAAGCCCAAAGCCCAAAGCCCAAAGCCCAAAGCAGCAAAGTGGAACCTGCGCCCCATCCGCCGGTTTCCAGCACCATCACCCATCCTTTCCGGGGAGACATCATGAGACTGGCTACGGTTGCAGTGCTGACGCTGCTCGCGGCCGCGCCGCTGGCGGCGCAGAGCGACGACGTGCTGTTCGGTGTGAAGGCGGGCATCGTGGAGCTGGACTGCGTGGACGTGGAGGACGTGATCTGCATCGACACGGACCTGGCGCCCAGCGGCGGCGTCTTCCTCGACTACGGCCTGACGGACGCCGTCTTCGGCGGGCTCTACGCCGACGTGCACGGCGTGAAGGGCGATTTCGGCGACGACCGTGAGTACATGATCGACGTGGGCGCCATGCTGAAGGCCACCTTCGGCAGCACCATGCGGCGCGCCTACTTCCGCCCCGGCATCGGTGCCGGCTTCGGCACGCTGGACGTGGGCGAGACCGCGCAGTTCCTGACCACGCGCGCCACGCTGGAAGTCGTGATCCCGCAGGTCGGCGGCACGTCCTGGCTGGCGGAGGCCGGCGTCTATTACGCGCCGCTGGGCAGCGCGGGCGATGCCGACGTGACGTTCGGCCCGGGCTTCATGCTGCGCGGCGGCGTGCTGTTCTAGGTCGTTCGGGTGTCCAGGGTTGACGCGAAAGCTCATCGCATTACTTTCCGTCCGTGCCCGACAGGGCACCCATTGCCCCTTGGTGTAACTGGCAACACGCCTGACTCTGGATCAGGAGAGTCCTGGTTCGATCCCAGGAGGGGCAACTGAAAGGCCCGGCGAGCAGTGCTCGCCGGGCCTTTTTTCGTGGTTCCAGGGCGAGATCGCACGAAGGCGCGGTCGCCGCACACCGGAAAGTGACCCATCGAGGAGCATTCCGGGACGAGTGGGCGCAAACCGGCGTATAGCGACGGAAATCGACCAAACGCGCGCCACCCCGCGCGGCGATTGGTCGGAAAACGGGATATGACACCGCTTTCCGACCATCGGCGTCGCGCCCAGGTCTCGGTTGGTCGATCCGCGGTGTGCCTCCGCCTGGCGGACCGCTGATCGCGGAGGCCTGCGGGCGTCGACCGCCCCGGCGCCCGCACGTCCGGCGTCGAACGTCCCGGCGTCGACCGCCCCGGCGCGCCCGCACATCCGGCGTCGACCGCCCCGGCGCGCCCGCACGTTCACCATCGAACCCGGTTTACGGGGCCGCCCGCCCGGCCTAGCTTGGCCCGCTCATGCATACCGACGCCGCCCCCGTCTCCGCGAACGACGCCGCCTTCATGGCGCGCGCGCTGGACCAGGCACTGGCCGCCTACGCGGAGGAGGAGGTGCCGATCGGCGCGGTGATCGTGGTGGACGGCCGGGTCATCGCCGAGGGGCGCAACCGGACGCGCACCTGGCACGACCCCACCGCGCACGCGGAGGTGGTCGCGCTGCGCCGGGCGGCGGCGCGCGTCGGCGACTGGCGGCTGACCGAGGCTACGCTGTACGTCACGCTCGAGCCCTGCGCGATGTGCGCGGGCGCCATGGTGCTGGGACGCATCCGCCGGCTGGTCTACGCGGCCGCCGACCCGAAGGCGGGCATGTGCGGCTCCCTCGGCAACCTGGTGCAGGACGCGCGGCTCAATCACCGGATTCCGGTCACGACGGGCGTGCTGGAGCAGCCGGCGGGCGAGATGCTGCGCCGCTTCTTCCGCGCCCGGCGATGAGCCGCGAGCCGGTGTTTTGGGAGCCGAAGCTCCCCGCGCCGATTCTCGCGCTGCGTCGCCGCCGGCCAAGGCGGCTGCACTGCGTGGTCCGATGAGCCCTGCCGCCCCCGTTCTCGTCGCGCGGTCGCTGGAGTCGTTTCTGGGCGAGGAGGCCGTGCCGGACGACGTGCGGCCGACGCTGTTCGACGGCGCGCCGCCGGCCGGCGAGTGGCTCGGCATCGTGCCGACAGTGGCCGATCCGATCGATGCCGACACGATCTCCGCGATGCCGCGCCTGCGCGTGATCGCCAACTTCGGCGTCGGCTATGACAACATCGACGTCGCAGCCGCGCGCGCCGCCGGCGTAGCAGTTGGCAACACGCCCGGCGTGCTGACGGGCGCCACCGCGGAACTGACCTGGGCGCTGATCCTGGCCGCGGCACGGCGCGTGGGGGAGGGGGAGCGGCTCGCGCGCTCCGGCGAGTGGACAGGCTGGACGCCGACGCAGCTGCTCGGCCTGTCGCTGGACGGCGCCACGCTCGGCATCGTCGGCGCAGGCCGCATCGGCCAGGAAGTCGCCCGGCGCGCCCCCGCGTTCGGCATGCGCGTCGTCTACACCAGCCGCGCGCCGCGCGCCGAACTGGAGCAGGCGACGGGCGCGCGGCGCGTGCCGCTGGACACGCTGCTCGCCGAAGCGGACGTCGTCTCGATCCACGTCGCGCTGAACCGGACGACGCGCCACCTGATCGACGCCGCCGCGCTCCGTCGCATGAAGCCGGGCGCCATCCTGATCAACACCGCACGGGGCCCCATCGCGGACGAGCACGCGCTGATCGACGCGCTGCGCGAGGGCCGCCTGCGCGCCGCCGGCCTGGACGTCTACGAGCACGAGCCCGAGATCCCCGCGGCGCTGCGCGACCTGCCGAACGCCGTGCTGCTGCCCCACCTCGGCAGCGCCACCGAGCACGCCCGCCGCGGCATGTGGCGCCTGGCCTGGCAGAACCTGCTGGCCGGCGTGAGAGGCGAGACACTGCCCAACCCGGTGCAGCTGTAGTGAGTAGCGAGTAGCGAGTAGTGGTAGCGCAGCGCCCCAAGCCCCAAGCCCCAAGCCCCAAGCCCCAAGCCCCAAGACCCAAGCCCCAAGCCCGCCGTCCCGGCACGTCCCCTGCCTCACCCGCGCCACCATGACCACAGACAGATCGAATGCGCCGGAGACCTGGCCGGGGCAGCCCTTCCCGGCGGGGGCCACGTACGACGGATCCGGCACCAACTTCGCACTTTTCTCGGAGGCCGCAGAGGCGGTCGAGCTGTGCCTGCTGGACGAGGCGGGCAACGAGACGCGCGTGGAGATGCCGGAGGTGGATGCGTTCTCGTGGCACGTCTACCTGCCGGGCATCGGCCCCGGCCAGCGCTACGGCTACCGCGTGCACGGCCCGTGGGCGCCGGCGAGGGGGCATCGCTTCAATCCGGCCAAGCTGCTGCTGGACCCGTACGGGAAGGCGTTCTGCGGCCGGCCGGAGTTCCATCCGTCGTGGCTGCCGTACCGCCTGGACGAGCCGGACGTGCGCGACGAGTCGGACAGTGCGCCGCACGTGCCGCACACCATCGTGCATCAGCCGTTCTTCGACTGGGGCAACGACCGGCCGCCGGGCACGCCGATGCACGAGTCGGTGATCTACGAGGTGCACGTGAAAGGCTTCACGAAGCTGCACCCGGACATCCCCGAGAACCTGCGCGGCACGTACGCGGGCCTCGCGCACCCTGCGGCGATCGAGTACCTGCAGAAGCTGGGTGTGACCGCGGTCGAACTGATGCCCGTGCACCAGTTCGTGCACCCCGGCCACGTGCTGGACAAGGGGCTGCGCAACTACTGGGGCTACGACTCCATCGGCTTCCTGGCCCCGCACAACGAGTACGCCGCGCGCGGCGAGCATGGCGAGCAGGTGCAGGAGTTCAAGCACATGGTGCGCACGCTGCACGAGGCCGGCATCGAAGTCATCCTGGACGTGGTCTACAACCACACGGCCGAGGGCAACCACCTGGGCCCGATGCTGAGCTTCAAGGGCACCGACAACCGCGCCTACTACCGGCTGGTGCCCGAGGACCCGCGCCACTACTACGACACGACCGGCACGGGCAACTCCATGAACATGCGTCACCCGCACACGACGCAGCTGATCATGGACAGCCTGCGCTACTGGATCCTGGAGATGCACGTGGACGGCTTCCGCTTCGACCTGGCCGCCACGCTCGCGCGCGAGCTGCACGAGGTCGACCGGCTTTCCTCCTTCTTCGAGTTGATCCAGCAGGACCCGGTGGTGAGCCAGGTGAAGCTGATCGCCGAGCCGTGGGACCTGGGGGAGGGCGGCTATCAGGTCGGCAACTTCCCGCCGCTCTGGTCGGAGTGGAACGGCAAGTACCGGGACACCATGCGCGACTACTGGCGCGGCGTGCCGGAGACGCTGGGCGAGTTCGCGGCGCGCTTCACGGGCAGCTCGGACCTGTACAACTCGGACACGCGCCGGCCGACCGCGTCGATCAACTTCGTGACCGCGCACGACGGCTTCACGCTGAACGACCTGGTCAGCTACGACCACAAGCGCAATGAAGCGAACGGGGAGGGGAATCGGGACGGCGAGAGCCACAACCGCTCGTGGAACTGCGGGGCCGAGGGGCCGAGCGACGATCCCGAGGTGCTGGAGTGCCGGCGCCGCCAGCGGCGCAACTTCATGGCGTCGCTGCTGCTGTCGCAGGGGGTGCCCATGCTCCTGGGCGGCGACGAGTTCGGCCGCACCCAGCACGGCAACAACAACGCGTACGCGCAGGACAACGAGCTGTCCTGGTTCCGCTGGGAGGAGGCGGACGAGGACCTGCTCTCGTTCACGCGCCGGCTGGTCCGCTTCCGCCACGATCACCCCGTGTTCCGGCGCCGCCGCTGGTTCCAGGGCCGGCCGATCCGCGGCGTCGACCAGATCGCGTGGCTGCGGCCGGACGGGGAGGAGATGGGGGAGGCGGACTGGGACCAGCCGTTCGCGGGCGCGGTCGGCGTGTTCCTGAACGGGGAGGCGATCCTGGCGCCGGATCGCCGCGGCCGCCGCGTGGTGGACGACAGCTACCTGCTGCTGTTCAACGCATGCGATCACGCCATCGAGTGGACGCTGCCGCCGGAGTCGCGCGGAAGCGCGTGGGAGCGCGCGATCGACACGGCGCGCGGCCTGGTCGAAGACCGGGACGTGGAGGCGCCACTGGTGCGCGCGGGGGAGGCGGTGACGGTGGAGGCCCGCTCGCTGGTCGTGCTCGAGCGGGTAGAAGAGTCGGACGCAGAACGCTGAGCCCTGCCGCGCGGCGGGACGGCCGCATAGGTTGTCCGGGTCACCTCCGCACACCCCTGCACGGGAGGCACTCATGAAGGGATACGCGCCCATCGCCGCCGTGGCGGCCCTGGCCCTCGCCGCGCCGGTCGCGGCGCAGTCCGCCGCCGTGGACGACGCGCCGGCCGGACTGCGCGCAGAACTCATCGCCGACATCGCCGGCCTGGGCGAGAAGTACGTCTCGCTTGCCCGCGCGATGCCGGCCGAGTCGTACGACTGGAGCCCGGGGGAGGGCGTGCGCTCGACCGCCGAGGTGTTCGAGCACATCGCAAACGCCAACTACTTCATTGCGGGTGCGGCGGGCGTCGAAGGCCCGCGCGGCATCCTGCAGCCGGACGCGCAGCACTCCAAGGACGATCTGATCGGCGCGCTGACCCGTTCCTTCGCCGATGCGCAGGCGGCGGTCGGCTCCGTCTCCGACGCCACCCTGGACGACACGGTCCAGCTGTTCGGCAGCGACACCACGCGCCGGAACGTTCTGCTCCTGCTGGTGAACCACATGCATGAGCACCTCGGACAGATCATCGCGTACGCGCGCACCAATGGCGTCGTGCCGCCCTGGAGCGCAGGAGAGTAGCGCCCGCGACGCATGGACTGGCGCGGGTCGTGCCATCGGAGCGCACGACCCGCAGCCGGCACAGCCATGACGATCCGCACACGCATCGCCGTCCCGGTCGCCCTTGTCGCGCTGTTCGCGTGCGGCGGCGACGACGGCCCGACGGGCCCCGGCGGTCCGGCGCAACTGACGATCACGACCACGTCGCTGCCGGACGCGTTCGCGAATCGACCATACACCGAGGCGATCGACGCGCAGGGCGGCGACGCCGCCTACAACTGGACAGTGAGCGCCGGCGCACTGCCGCCGGGGCTGGCGCTCTCGGTGGAGGACCTGAACGCCGGCGACGACGTGGTGGTGACGGGCACGCCGGACGCCGAGGGCACGTACTCCTTCACCGTGCAGGTGACCAGCGGCGATGGGCAGAGCGCGAGCCGCGCGTTCACGATCGAAGTGATGCCGGAGCCCGGCCCCATCTCGATCGATCGGCTGCTGCTGCCGCCGGGGCTGGTCGGCCTGTCGTACAACGTGCTGCTGCGCGCGAGCGGCGGGACCGGGACCTACGCCTGGAGCGTGGCGGGCGGGTCACTGCCGGCCGGGCTGTCCCTCTCGTCGAGCGGCCGCATCCAGGGCACGCCGGGCGGAACGGACACGGCCGCGGTGGACATCCGGGTGGTGAGCGGCGCGGACACGACCACGCAGTCGTACACGATCCAGGTGCTGGCCAACCGGACCGGCGGCTACCACGTGACGGCGCTGCCGGTGGTGCCGGTGCCGGCCGGAGTGCAGCCTCACCTGGATGCCGCGATGGCGCGCATCGAGAGCTTCATCACGGGCAACCTGTCGGCCGTGCCGATCTCCGCCGGCTTCTTCACCGGCAGCGACTGCGGCGGCTTCGGCGACGCGGCGAACGGCGGTGCCGTGGACGACATCCTGATCCTGGTCAACATCACGCCGATCGACGGGCCGGCGCGCACGCTGGCGCAGGCGGGTCCGTGCGGCATCCGCGGCAACGACCTGCCCTTCGTGGGCATCCTGACCTTCGATTCCGACGACCTGGTCGGCGTGATCGGCACGGACTGGCTGACGGAGATCATCGTGCACGAGATGGCGCACGTGCTGGGCTACGGCAGCCTGTGGGAGCTGGTGGGACTCATCACCGGGGCGGGAGGCGCCGATCCCCGCTATACCGGCTCGGCGGCGGTGGCTGCGTGGCAGGCGCTCGGCGGCACCGGCAGCGTGCCCGTCGAGGGTACGCCGGCGGGCCCGGGCACGGCGGATTCCCACTGGCGCGAGACCACGTTCGACGAGGAACTGCTGACCGGCTTCGCGGAGCCGGTGGGCGTGAACCAGCCGCTCAGCGCGATGTCGGTCGCGTCCTTCTCGGACCTCGGCTACGCGGTGAACCTCGCCGCCGCCGAGCCGTACGTGCTGGTGCCGCCCGCCGGCGCGGCGGGCGCGGCCGCACGCCTCGCGGACAGCCCGGGCCACGACCACGTGCTGCGGGACCCCGTGCGCGTGCTGGAGCCGGATGGCACGTCGCGACTGGTGCCGCTGGAGGGATCGCCATGAGCGGACGCGGCGCGTGGCTGCCCCTGCTCCTCGCGGCCGGCATCGGCGCCGGCGCCTGCGCGACGGGCGCCCAGCGGACGGGCGCGCTCCCCACCGGCTGCTGGTACTTCGAGCAGGACACGGTCGCGCGACACCTGAACCTGCCGTGGGGCGTGCGGCTGAGCGAGCAGGCGCTCGAGGGCTGGCCGAACCTGCGCGGGCTGCACGCGCGCCAGGCGGCCACGCTGACACCCGAGGGCGACGCCGACGTGCCGTTCGGCTACTGGCGCACGCTGGGCGCGGACTCGCTGGAGATCGGGTTCCCCGGTGGCGGCGGGCTGGTGCTGGAACTGGAAGCCGCCCCCACGGCGCTGCACGGCCGCGCCGTGGCCGTGGGCGATGTCCTCATGCCGGACGACCGGCCGCGCATCGCGCGACCGGTGCGACTCACCGCCGCGCTGTGTCCGGAGCGGGCGTAGCCGCCGGATGCCGGATGGTACGCAGGTCCGCCTCGTCCACGAGCAGGAACGCGGGCTGCGATCGCAGGATCGTCCGCGTCCGCTGGTCCAGTGCGGCGCCGGGCAGTTCCATGATCGAGTCGCTGGCGTGCACCGTGCCGGTGACCAGCTGCAGCGTATCCCCCGCCTGGACGTGCATCGGCCGCTCTGCGGGCCGGTCCATCAGCAGCGCGAACATGCGGCGCTGACCGTCGGAGACCCAGAACCCGCGATCCGTCGGCACCTCCTCGATGACGACGTCGCCGCCCACGGTCCGGCCGTTCCAGGCCGCCGGGTCGTCCATGATCAGCGAGACCGGTACGCCGGACGCCAGGACCAGCGCCTCCACGTCGCCCGTGTCGGCGGTGGCGGCGAGGTCGGTAGCGGCCATTTCGGCGGGCGTGACCTCCGTCTCCGGCGGGTCGTCCTCGCACGCGGCCACGCTCAGCAGCGCTGCGGCCACGAACATCGCTCGATACTGCACAATGCCTCCTCATCGTCGTTGAATCCGCGGTAGCCGGGTGCAACATCGACGCCGACCGACGGTGCAGTGACTCGAAGGGTTGCGCGCTCGTATCGCAGTGTGCCAGCACGAAATGCCAGTCGCCTGCAAACTTTTCGCGGCCCGTGACACCGATCGGGGTGCGACGCCGTAGACTGCCGTGTATCCGAGGTGGTTGAGCCACAAGCAGCTACAGGATTCCATGCGGCCTCGCCCCTCGCGGGCGTGCGTGGCGGGAACCCGAGTTGCGACGTGGACCGGTTCCCACCTCGGCAGAATCCCCGACCCGGGAGCATCACGATGGCGAAGGGCAATTCCATCCAGGCACCCAAGGCCGTGCGGCACGCGCTGGAGCTGGCGACCGCCGTGGCGCGCGAGCGTGCGCTGGAGGTCCACGAGAAGGCGGCGCTGGAGCTGATCGCGCAGGTCGGCGACCAGATCCCGCACGACCGCATCATGCCGATCTACGCGCGGCTCCATCACCTGGACGCCGAGGACGCGGCTGCGCTGAACCAGCGGCTGCTGGTCGTGCTGGGGGAGGACCTGCGGCCGCAGGAACCGTTTGCCGACACCGAGGAGGAAGCCGATCCGGCGAACCCGGTGATCGAGGCGCCGCGCGAGCTGCTGTCGCGCGTGCTGCGACGGGTACGCGGGCGGGTGAACCCCGAGCTGCGCACCTGGATCGAGCTGCACACCGGTCGCACGGAGATGCAGGTCCTGCGCACGCACGCCGAACACGCCGTCGGCTTCGCGCGCTCGCTGGAGGGTTCGCAGTCGCCGTCGTCGGCGGTGGAACTGTACGCCAAGCGGCTCAAGGTGCGTCACGAGTTGGGCGAGGTGCTGTACCTGATGGTGCTGGAGCTGCTGATGCAGCCCGCTCCGCCCGCGGCGGCGCCGCAGCCGCAGCCACGTCCCGCCGACGCGCCGCGCGAGCGAGGCTCGCAGCGGGGCCCGCGCCGCTTCAAGGTGATCGAGGAAGCGAGCTGAACCCGGGCGGCGGCCGCCCGGCCGCCGTTCGACGCATCGTGCCCCCGCGCGTATCTTCCATCGCAACCCCCGCCGGAGCATGCGATGGACGTCCACCCCATCATTCGCGGCCTCGCCACGCGCCTGGACGGCTCCCATGAGCCTGTGGTGCGGGTGATCGTCGAGGACGTATGGGAGTCGGTGGTGGACGGCACCCTGGCCACGGGCGAGCGGCTGCCGACAGCGCGACAGCTCGCGATCGGCATCGGCGTGAGTCCGCGCCTGGTCGAGCGAGCCTACGACGAGCTGGAGCGGCGCGGCGTCATCGCCACGCGACCCGGAGAGGGGACGTTCGTCAGCCTGAGCCGGCCGGACGGCGAGGAGCAGCGCCGGCACCGGCAGCTGTCCGCGCTCTGCCGCCAGACGGTGGAGCGGGCGGCCGACCTCGGCTTCGGCGTGGACGAGCTGATCGACGCGCTGGCCGACTTCCGCGGCGCGGAACGCGAACCCTCCACACGTGACGGTGCGTGATGTCGATCGTTCCGGTCATGACCACTCTGTCCAGTCGCGGCCAGGGTAGCCGCGGCACGAACCTGCCCGCGACCATGAGCTCTCCCGACGATACCCGCTATCCGGTGCCCGCCATCGCCGCAGGACTGGTGGGCGGCGGTGCGGTGGCCGGCGGCCTGGCACTGGCCGGCCTGTTCGCGCCCATCGCCATCGGCATCGGTGTGGTCGGCGCGCTGATCGCCGGCTCGGCCATCAAGTATACGGACCAGTGGGAAAAGGCAGTGGTCCTGCGGCTCGGCCGCTACAAGGGGCTGCGCGGGCCGGGCTTCTTCGCGGTGGTGCCGGTCATCGACCGCGTGGGCTACCACATCGACCAGCGCATCCGCACCACCGCGTTCGGCGCCGAGTCCTGTCTGACGCGGGACACCGTGCCGGTGGACGTGGACGCCATCGCGTTCTGGGTGGTCTACGACGTCGAGCGCGCCGCGCTGGAAGTGCAGGACTACGTCCAGGCCGTGATCCTGGCGGCCCAGACCGCGCTGCGCGATGCGATCGGCAAGCACGACCTGGCCGAGCTGATCCAGTCCCGCAAGGAACTCGGCCACGGGCTACAGGAGACGCTCGATCGCAAGATGCACGACTGGGGCATCCAGGTGCAGTCGGTCGAGATCCGCGACGTGCGCATCCCGCAGGCGCTCGAGGAGGCGATGAGCCGGCAGGCACAGGCGGAACGCGAACGGCAGGCGCGCATCATCCTCGGCACCGCGGAGACGGAGATCGCGCAGAAGTTCGTGGAGGCGGCGCGCCGCTACAGCGAGGACCCGGTCGCCCTCAACCTGCGCGCCATGAACATGCTGTACGAGAGCATCGTCAAGCGCGGCTCGCTCATGGTCGTGCCGTCCGGGTTGGCCGATTCGCTGAACATGCCCGGCATCATGGGCATGGCCGGAGCAGCGGGGCTCACGCCCGAGGGGGAGAAGAAGGAGGCTGCGCCGCCGGGCAGGCAGGAAGGCTAGTCCCGAACCGTGCGGCGCATGCCGGCACCCGTCTGGATGTAGTCCAGCCCGTCGGGCGTGATGCACACCTCGTGGCGATGCGCCGGTCGGTCCCGCAGCATGCAGCGGCTGACCAGGTACTGGACGGCCTGCGCGGCCATCTTGGCCGACAGACCCAGCTGTGTCACCATCTGCTCCAGGCTCACCGCACGCTCGCAACGCTCGCCCGTCTGGATGTAGACGTACTCGAGCACCCGGTAACGCAGCCGCTCCTGCGCCCGTTCGAGCTGGTCGTCTCCGTACACGGTATGAGCGATCTCCATGGCGCCTCCGCGTGATCTCGACCGTGAGTTGTTGCAAGCCGTAAGCCATTGATGCCATACGAGTTAGGGGCGGCCCGCATCGTGACGGACCGCCCCTGATCGTTACACATCCGGGCTGGCTGCGAGCCGCTAGGGGCGCAGGGTGCCCCGTACCGAGCCGGCCGCGCCGCCGGAGACCGAGCCGGCGGTCGAGCCGACCGTAGCCTCGACGCTCGCGGCGGCGCCTGCGCCGACGGCGGCGGGCAGTGCCGCGCCAGCTTCGGCGTCGGCGCCCGGGTCGAGAGCGGCGCGCACGGCGTCGAGTGCGACGGTGGAGCCGAGGCGGCCCTGCGCGGCGAGTTCACCGAGCACGGTGAGCGCCCGGGCGCGTGCCTGCCCCGAGAAGGCGGCGGTCACGTCCGCCACCTGGCTGGCGCTCGCGCCGCTCTCCACGGCGATGGCGCCGAGGCCGATGGCGGACTCCGTGGCGGCGTCTCCGCGGGCGCGGAGCGTCGAGCGCACGTCGAGCATGGCATCCAGGCGCTTCTCGACGGCCGCGGCGATGCGGGCGGCGGCGATGCCCTTGGCGCGCCCTTCCCGGACGCGCGCCTCGAGCGCCGTGGTGCCCAGCCCCTCGGCGCGCGCGCGCTGCATCGCGCGGTCGACGCGCAGCCGCGCTTCGGTGTCGGCGTCGGCCTGTGCGTCGAGAGACGCGGGTCCGGCCTGAGCGGCAGCCTCCCCGTTGGCGGAGGAGCGGACAGCGGCCTGCTGCGCGTTCAGCGCCGCAGGGGCGAGCAGGGTCAGCATGAGGATCGTCGCGATCTTCATCGTGTCTCCGGTTTCCGGTTCACGTAACTCGTGTCTCCGTGGAACAGGACGGGAAACCGGGGCGAGCCGTCACATCGACGGCGCACTGGCGCACGGAGGTGCGGGGCTTCACATATCGAGTGGAGCGCCGGGACGTCCGCCGGGCCGAGTCGCGCTCACCGTCGAGGAGCGGAGTCCGATCCGGATGTGGCTGATGCACGAGGTGCGCGCCGCGCTCGAGGAGGCGCGGGACACGGTGGCGTCGTACTTCGCGACGCTGCCGGTGCGTGAGCTCTACCGTCGTGCGGCGGACGACGAGTGGGCGCCGATCGACGACCTGCGTCACCTGAATCGCACCGTGACTCTGACGACCAGCGGTCTGCGTCTGCCGCGACCGGTGATGCGGGTGCGGTTCGGTCGCGCGCGTCGGCCGTCGGACCGCTACGAGGAGGTGCGCGAGCGGTACCTCGGCCGGTTGAGCGCGGGCATCCGGTCGCCGAACCGGTTGGCACCGCCCGTGGCGGTCTTCGACGATGCGGAGGCGTATCGTCGCCGGACGCTGGACCGATGGGCGGATGTCTGCGCGGCGCTGGACGCCGCCGCGGCGCGCTGGAAGGAGCGGGATGCGGATCGCTACGTGCTGCCGCATCCGGCGCTGGGGCCGCTGACGGTGCGGGAAATCCTGTTCTTCACGCACGTGCACGACCTGCATCACGTGGACGTGGCGCGTCGGCGGGTCCGGCGTTCCGGCGGTGGATCGGGGGTGCTTCCCCTGGGTGAGGATCAGGAGCGGACGGGAGGATGAGCGTGCGACGTTGCTGGGCGATCCTGGTGGTGGTGCTGCTGTCGGTGGCCGGCTGCGCGAGCGGCGGCGGCGGCGGCGGCGCGGTGGCGGGCAGCGGGCTCGTGCGGCTGTGGTCGCCGCAGTTCGAAAACTGGCGGCAGGGCCGTCTGGTGTCCGTGCCGGTGCAGCGGGACGGCATCGTGAGCAGCGAGTGCTGGGCCGTGGCCTTCGCGGCGGAGACGCACATGCTGCGGGGCACGGACCGTGTGCAGGTGCAGAGGGAGGGTGAGGCGGGGTTGGAGTGGGTGGATCTGGACGTGGCCAGGCTGGTCGGCCGCACGAGCTGCGGCGGCTAGCGATCGGGTGACGGCGTGACGTCGCGCTGCACGACGCGTTTTCACGGAGGTCGTCATGCCTGTACCGCTCGAAGTGCTCGAGCCGCGGTTCCAGACGCTGGTGCGCCGGCTGATCAAGCTGTGCGCCGAGCAGGGCGTCGAGATGCGTCCGTACCAGGCGCTGCGTACGCCGCTCGAGCAGGCGCGCTACTGGCGCCAGTCGCGCTCGCGCGAGGAGATCCGCCGCAAGGTCGAAGAACTGCGGCGGAAGCAGGCGCCCTTCCTGGCCGACTGCATCGAGCGGGTCGGTCCGCAGTTCGGCCCGGAGATCACGCGTGCGATACCGGGGCTGTCGTGGCACCAGTGGGGCGAGGCGGTGGACTGTTTCTGGGTGGTGAAGGGCAGGGCGGAGTGGTCCACGCAGAAGAAGGTCGGCGGCAGCAACGGCTATCACGTCTACGCCGACGAGGCGCGGCGGATCGGCCTGACCGCGGGCGGCCACTGGACCCGCTTCCGCGACTGGCCGCACGTGCAGCTGCGCGAGTCGTCCAGCCCGCTCAAGGAGTACAAGATCGCGGAGGTCGACCGCATCATGCGCATCCGCTTCCAGAAGGCGCTGGACGCCGTGGCGCCGATCGTGGTCGAACTCTGATCGGCCGCGGTCGCCGTTGACGTCGTGCCCCTGATGCCGGGGTGGCTCAAGCGGGTGCTGGTCGCGCTGCCGCTGGCGATCGCGTGGCTGGCGCTGTCCTTCCTGATGCTGGCGCTGCCGCCCGCGGCCGGGCTGGCGTGGGTGGTCGCGGTGGCCCTGCTGTTCCTCGCCCTGCACGTGTGGTGGCCCGCGCGTGAGGGAGGGGCCAGGCGACTGGCGTGGTTCCGGGTCCGACCGCTGCCGCGCCGCCGCGCCTGGCTGCGCAGCGCGCTGCCCGCCGTGCTGTGCGCGGGCGCGGGCGTCACCTGGCTGCTGGCACTGGTGGCGGGCCGGCACGTGCTGGAGGCGATCGAGAGCAACGAGGCGTGGCTGGCGATCGATGCCTACATGGGCAGCCCGCTCGGGTGGCTCGGCATCGCGCTGCTCGTGGCCGTGGTCGGTCCACTCATCGAGGAGTTCTACTTCCGCGGCCTGATCCAACGCGCGCTGGAGCGGCGCTTCGGGCCGGCAGTGGCGATCGGCGCCGCCGCGGCGCTGTTCGGCTTCGTGCACCTGCACGGCTGGCCCTGGATGCTGCAGCCGTTCGCGCTCGGGCTGCTGTGGGGCTGGCTGGCGTGGGCGACCCGCTCGATCTGGGCTGCCGTGATCGCGCACGGCGCCTGGAACGGCGGCGGTCTGCTGCTCGGGTCGCTGACGGTTAGCGCCGGCTTCGACGCGTGGGAGCAGCCGGGGCTGAGCCTGGCGGGCAGCGCGCTGCTGCTCGTTGTGGCGGTGGCGCTGGTGCGGGGGTGGCGGCGCGGCCCGTGAAACCCGTGAGGGCGGGTGCCGTACGGCCGGCCGACCATCCCGCCGACCCTCGCTCGCAGGAGCCGCCGTGCACCAACACACCGCGCGCGACGCCCGTGTGCTCGCCCTGATCGTTCTGCTGTTGACGCTGCTCGTGGCCGCGGACGCGGTCGCGCAGCAGCAGGAACCCGTCGACCTGGTCATCCGCAACGTCCACGTCGTGGACGTGCGCGCGGGCCGCGCCACCGAGAATCGTACGGTGGTGATCGACAGCGGCATGATCCGCCGGATCGTCGCCGCCGGAGAGCCGGTCCCGCGCGGTGAGCGGGAGGTGGACGGCGCGGGCGGCTGGCTGATCCCCGGCCTGGTCGACATGCACGCGCACATGCGCGCCGACGGCATGCCCGCGTGGCTGAGCACCGACTGGCTGATGCCGCTGCTGATCGGCCATGGCGTGACGGCGGTGCGAGACATGAATTCCGACTGCGAGCGCGACGCGCCCGGGGCGGTGTGCCTGGAAACGATGCTGGATTGGCGGGCCCGCATCGAGGCGGGCACGCTGACGGGTCCGCGCCTGCTCTCGCTGGGCAGCCGGCCCTTCGACCCGCCCTGGGACTATCAGGTCACGGAGCCGCAGGTGCGGGAGCTGGTGCGGCGGTCGGCGCGGCGCGGCGCCGACTTCATCAAGGTCTACGACCGGCTGCCCGCGCCGGCCCTGGCCTGGGTGGTGGACGAGGCGCGGGCGCAGGGGCTGGACGTGGCCGGCCATGTGCCGCTGCGCATGACTGCGGCCGAGGCGTCGCACGCGGGCATGCACAGCATCGAACACGCGCGCGACTTCCTGTTCGACTGCGGGCCCGACGCGGAGCGTTTCCGCTCGCTCACGCGCAGCAACCGGCCGACCACCTCACAGATGCGGGCCATGGTGGACGAGCACGACGACGCGGCGTGCGCCGAAGCCTTCCGTGCGCTGGTGGGGAACGGGACCTGGTACGTTCCGACCCATCTCACGCGCAGGATGGAGGCGCTCGCGGGCGATTCGGCGTTCCGCGCCGACCCGCGCATGCGCTGGCTGCCGGCCCCGCTGGCCGACGCGTGGCACGGCGACGCGGACCGCACCGTGGCGCGGGACAGCTCGGCCGCCGGCCGCGCCGCGTACATGGACTTCTACCGCGCCGGGCTCGAACTGACCGAGGCGGCGTACCGGGCGGGCGTGCGCGTACTGGTGGGCACCGACGGCGGCGACAGCTACGCGTTCCCCGGCTCCGGCGTGCACGACGAGATGGCGGAGCTGGTGAAGGCCGGTCTGACGCCGGCGGAGGCGCTGCGCGCCGCGACGCTGGACGCCGCCGAGTTCCTCGGCCTGGATGATCGCTTCGGCGCCGTCGCGCCCGGCATGCACGCGGACTTGGTCCTTCTCGCGGGCGATCCTCTGAGCGACGTCGCCGCGGTGCGACGCATCGAGGCCGTCGTGTTCCGCGGCGAACTGATCGACCGCGCGCGGCTCGATGCGCTGCTGGCCGGCGCGGAGGCCGCTGCGCAGCGGCCGCTCGAGCCCTGACGAGCGCGGGGTGGCGGCGCACCGCGCCGGGTGCCATGTATGGGGTCCCGATACGATTCCATTCGAGGAGGCATCGCATGGCGCGCAGTTCATTCGTCCTCGTTCTCCTGCTGTCCGCCCTCGCGTCCTTTCCCGCCGCAGCCGAAGCCCAGACCGACCGCGACGAGGTGCTGGCGGTGATGGAGCGCTTCTTCACCGCGCTGGGCGAGCGCGATACGGCGACGATGAGCGAGCTGTTCATCGACGGCGCGCACATGGTGTCGGTGGAGGTGGCTGGAGATGACGCGGTCGCGACCGGCTTCACCTTCCCGCGCATGCAGGCCATGCTGGCTGGGGGCGGGCCGCCCATGCTCGAGCGGATGTGGGACCCGCAGGTGATGGTCGACGGCCCGATCGCCGTGGTGTGGACGCCCTACGACTTCCACATCGACGGTCGCTTCAGCCACTGCGGCACGGACGTCTTCATGCTGGCGCGCACGGGCGGCGTGTGGAAGATCACCGGCGCGAGCTGGACCGTGCAGCCGACCGGCTGCGAGTCGAGCCCGCTGGGCGAGCCCTGAGCGGGGAAGGGAAGCGCGGAATGACGAAGTCGAAGACGGTGGACGGAACGGGCTGGCGCGTCCTCGCCAGGGCAACAGTACTGGCGGCGACGCTGCTGTCCCTTTCGCCGGCAGCGCTGCGCGCGCAGGACGGCCTGCCTCGCCGGCCGTCGCCCGAGCCGGCGTCCCGGGGCGTGTCCATGGCGGTGGGCGGCGCGCTGCTCGGCGGCCTGGGGCTGGTGGGTGGCGCGGCGCTCGGCGCGGCGCTGGAGCGCGGCGCGTCGAGCAGCTGCTACGACTACTGCGGGCTGGGCGGCGGGATGATCGGTGGCGCGCTGGGCGAGTCGTTCGGCGTCGCGCTGGGCGTGCACCTGTCGAACGGGAGCCGGGGCTCGCTCGCGGCGAGCAGCTTCGCCTCGATCGGGATCGCCGCGGCGGGTGTCTCGCTGCTTGCCCTGACGGGGGACGGCGCCGCGGTGCCGATCCTGATCACCGTCCCCATCGCTCAGGTCGCGGCCGCCATGGGCATCGAGCGGGCGACCATGCCGCGCTTCGATTCGGAGGAGTAGCGTGCGCTATTTCGTGACGGGCGGGACGGGCTTCCTGGGCGGTCACGTCGTGCGCCAGCTGCGCGACGCGGGGCACGAGGTGGTGGCGCTGGCGCGGGACCCCAGCCGCGCGGGTGAACTGGCCGCGCGCGGCGTTCGGCTGGTGAAGGGCGACATCACCGACCGCGCCTCGCTGCGCGAGCCGATGGCCGGCGCCGACGGGGTCTTCCACCTCGCCGCGTGGTACGAGGTCGGCACGGACGCGAGCCGCGCGGAGGCGATCAACGTCGAGGGCACGCGCAACGTGCTGGAGACGATGCGCGAGCTGGGCGTGCCGAAGGGCGTCTACACCAGCACACTCGCGGTGAACTCGAATACGCACGGCCGGGTGGTGGACGAGAGCTACCGCCACGACGGCCCGCACCTGAGCGCGTACGACCGCACCAAGTGGCGCGCGCACCACGAGGTGGCGCGGCCCATGATGGAGGAGGGGCTGCCGCTGGTCATCGTGATGCCGGGCGTGGTCTACGGCCCTGGCGACACCAGTCAGATGGGCGGGCTGATGCGGCGCGCCGGCCGCGGCCGCTTCGAGCTGATGCCGGGCGGCGGGACGGGCTTCTGCTGGTCGCACGTGGAGGACATCGCGCGCGGCCACGTGCTGGCGATGGAACGCGGGCGGGTAGGCGAGACGTACATGCTGGCAGGCCCCTGCCGCACCGCGCGCGAGGTGCTGGGCATGCTGCCGGGCATCACCGGCAGGCCGCTGCGCGGCGTGTTCATGGCGCCGGCGGTGCTGAAGGCGTCGGCGCGCCTGATGTCGCTGGTCGAGAAGGTGGCGCCGGTGCCGGCCGACCTGTCGTCGGAGGCGATGCGGGTGGTGGCGGGCACCACCTACTACGGCAGCGACGCCAAGGCGCGGAACGACCTGGGCTGGCAGGCGCGGCCGCTGGAGCAGGGGCTGCGCGAAACCTTCGGAACGGAGGCGTGAGATGCGGCGTCGCTGGTTCGTCGTGCTCGGGAGTGCGGTTCTCGCCCTCGCCTGCGTTCCGCACGCGGCCGCGGCGCAGCGGCTGCAGGACGGCGCGCCGGCCATCGAATGGGTCGCCGCAGAGGCGACGAGGGGAAGCGCTCCGGTGCCAGCGGTCCCCCCGCTGCTGTACGAGGAGCGGGCGACCTACTGGAAACAGGGTGCGCTGATGGGCGCGCTGGTGGCCGGCGTGGTGGGCGTGATCATGAGCGAGCCCGAGCAGAGCTGCGGCGCGACCACCTGCTCGTACAACGACACCCCCGTGCTCGCTTCCGCGTTGCTGTGGGCGGCGGGCGGCGCGATCCTGGGCGGCATCATCGGCAACGCCGTCGAGCGGTGAGCGCGGCCGGTGCGCCGGTTCGCAGTCAGGTGCGGGTCGCCGTGGCTCCGACCGGTCGCTCGGCGGCGGGCGCATCTTCCGGCTCGATCGGACGGCCCAGCATGCGCAGGATCCCGTAGAGGATCGCGACGCCGAGCGGCAGCGAGATCCAGGGGCTCAGCCCGTACGCCGTCGGGATGTCGCCCACGGCTATGGCCACGCCCACCACGACCAGCGCATATGGCAGCTGCGTGCGCACGTGGTCGATGTGGTCGCACGCGGACGCGAGCGAACTCATCACCGTGGTGTCCGAGATGGGCGAGCAGTGGTCGCCGAAGATCGAGCCGGCCATCACGCTGCTGATCACGCCGAGCAGGATGGTGTAGTGGCCGCCGCCCTCGAAGCCGATGCCCGCGCCCATGGCGACGGCGAGCGGGATCACGACGGGGAACAGGATGGCCATCGTGCCCCACGACGTGCCGGTCGCGAAGGAGATCGCCGCGGCCACCAGCAGCACGATCACCGGCAGCAGCTGGATCGGGATCGACTCGCCCAGGATGCTCGAGAGGTACGGACCCGTGCCCAGCGCCTCGGTCACGCCGCCCAGGCTCCAGGCCAGCGTCAGGATGATCAGCGCCAGCATCATCGAGCGCATGCCGCCGACGAACGCGTCCATCGCCTCCTGCAGCTTCAGGATGCGCTGCGCGACGGCGAGGCCGATGGCGACGATGGCGCCGGCGAGGGAGCCCCAGAGCAGGCCCTTGAAGGCGTTCCCCGCGCCGACCACGCGCGAGACGCCGAAGTCGGTGGCGCCGTCCTCGATCAGCGACGCGCGGCCGGTGATCCAGATGCCGGCCAGCGCGACACCGACCACGGTCAGCACGGGCAGCGCCGCGTTGTACCAGCGGTGCGGCGCGTCCTCGGGCGGCTCCGCCATTTCGCCGTGCACGTCCATGGGCGGGCTGGAGCCGGGGCGCAGCACGCCGCCGCCGGTGCGCGCGCGCACCTCGGCGCCGTACATGGGGCCGAAGTCGCGGCGCGTCCATACTACCATCGCCACGAAGAGCAGCGCGAGGATCGGGTAGAACAGGTACGGGATCGAGTGCAGGAACACGGAGAAGGGCGTCTCCGCCGCGGCCAGCAGGTCGGCGCGCTGGGCGGGGTCGCTCACCTGCCCGGCGGCGGTCTCCAGCGCGCCCTCGATCAGCGAGATCTCGAAGCCGACCCAGGTCGAGACCACCGCGATGGCGGCCATGGGCGCGGCCGTGGAGTCCACGATGTAGGCCAGCTTCTCGCGCGATACATTCAGCCTGTCAGTGACCGGCCGCATCGTATTGCCGACGATCAGCGTGTTGGTGTAGTCGTCGAAGAAGATCGCGATGCCGGATGCCCAGGACAGCAGCTGTGCGCGGCGCGGCGTGGTGGCGAAGGGCCGCATCGCCTCGACGATGCCGCGCGTGCCGCCCGAGCGGCCGATCACGCCGACCATGCCGCCCAGCAGCAGCGTGAAGATCATGATCGACGCGTGGTCCGCGTCCGCCACCGCTTCGAGCGCGAAGGTGTCGATGGACATGGCCAGCCCGGCCAGCGGGTTCCAGCCGGCCAGGATGATCGCGCCCAGCCAGACGCCCACGAACAGGGAGACGACCACCTCGCGGAACACGAGCGCGAGCGCGATCGCGATGATGGGCGGCAGCAGGCTCAGCCAGCCGGGTTCGATCATATCGGGCGTCGGGCGTGGGGCTTCGGGCTTCGGCCGTTCGCGGCCGGGTCCGCGGGTGCGGCGCTGCGGCTCGGTCGTGTGGTCGGGCGGCCGCGTCGTGAGCGCGCGAAGGTTGGGCGGCGGGGGGCGGCGTCGCAAGTCCGGCGCGTTGACATCGCCTTCGCGCGGCGCCTACGTTCCGCGGCCCTCGCAGGTCCTCGATGGCGGGCGCAGACCGGCCCGTCCGGAGCCGCAGGGCCGGAGCCCGACGGCCGAAAGGCCAACGCCCAAAGCCCAACGCCCAGAGCCCAGGTATGGCCAGAATAATGGATGAGCGCGCCGTGGAACGCGCGCTCGAGCGCATGGCGCGCGAGATCGTCGAGCTGGGGCACCCGATCGAGGCGCTCGGTCTGATCGGCATCCAGCGGCGCGGCGTGGAGCTGGCCGAGCGGCTGGCGGACGAGATCGGCCGCGCGGAGGGCACGCGCCCGCACACGGGCTCGCTGGACATCACGCTGTATCGCGACGACCTGATGGCGATCGGGCCGCGGCCGGTGGTCGGCGAGACGCGGCTGCCGCCGAGCGGCATCGACGGTCGCGTGGTGGTGATCGTGGACGACGTGTGCTTCACGGGGCGCACGGTGCGCGCCGCGCTGGACGAGCTGGCGGACTTCGGCCGCCCGGACCGCATCTACCTGTGCGTGCTGATCGACCGGGGCGGCCGCGAGCTGCCGATCCAGCCGGACATTGTCGGGCGAAAGGTGGACGTTCCGGAGGGGCAGCGGGTGGACGTGCAGGTACCGGAGCTGGACGATGCGCTGGCGGTGTCGGTCGGGCCCGCGCGCACGGAGGACGCGTGACCGCGCCGCGCTTCGGTCTGGGCAAGGACCTGATCGGCCTGGAAACGCTCAGCGGCGACCAGATCCGCGGCATCCTGGACACGGCCGAGCCGTTCAAGGAGATCAGCGAGCGCGCGATTAAGAAGGTGCCGGTGCTGCGCGGCAAGACCATCGTCAACCTGTTCTTCGAGGCGTCCACGCGGACGCGCGTGTCCTTCGAGTTCGCGGAGAAGCGGCTGTCGGCGGACACGGTCAACATCGCCAGCACGGGTTCCAGCGTGTCCAAGGGCGAGACCCTGGTGGACACGGCGCGCAACCTGGAGGCGATGCGCATCGACATGGTCGTGATCCGCCACGGCTCGTCGGGTGCGGCGCGCTTCCTGGCTGAGCGGATCCCGTCCAACGTGGTCAACGCGGGCGACGGCCGGCACGAGCACCCGACGCAGGGGCTGCTGGACATGCTCACGATCCGTGACCGGCTGGGTAAGCTGGACGGCGTGCGCGTCTGCATCGTGGGCGACGTGCTGCACTCGCGCGTCGCACGCAGCAACATCTGGGGCCTCACGCGCATGGGCGCGGAGGTGGCCGTGTGCGGGCCGCGCACGCTGCTGCCCAACGGCATCGAGGAGCTGGGCGTGCGGGTGTTCCCGCGCATCGAGGAGGCCATCGAGTGGGCCGACGTGCTGAACGTGCTGCGGCTCCAGCTCGAGCGCATGCAGGCGGGCTACGTGCCGTCGCTGCGCGAGTACAACCGCGTGTTCGGCGTGTCCAGCGAGCGGCTGGAGCGCGCGCCGCGCGACATCCTGATCCTGCACCCCGGCCCGATGAACCGCGGCGTCGAGATCGACAGCGACGTGGCGGACGGGCCGCACAGCGTGATCCTGAACCAGGTGACCAACGGCGTGGCGGTTCGAATGGCGGTGCTCTTCCTGCTGGCCGGCGGCGAGCCGGAGCGGGCCGAGGCGGCGAAGGGGGGGGAATGATGTCGGGCTTGGGGCGTGGGGCGTCGGGCGTCGGTGCGGGCGGGTCGGGGGGGCGTCCCGGGTCTGACGACGGGCGGCCGGTTCTGCTGCGTGGCGGGCGGGTGATCGATCCTGCCTCCGGCGTCGATCGGGTGGCGGACGTGCTGCTGGTGGACGGGCGCGTGGAGGCGGTGGACACGGGCATCGCCGGACCCGATGACTCGGAGGTGATCGACTGCGGCGGGCTGGTCGTCGCGCCGGGGCTGGTGGACGTGCACGTGCACCTGCGCGAGCCGGGCGGGGAGCACAAGGAGACCATCGCGTCGGGCTCCGCGGCGGCGGTCGCGGGCGGCTTCACCACCGTGTGTGCCATGCCGAACACCGATCCGCCGATCGACGATCCGGCGGCGGTCGGCTTCGTGGCGGCGGAGGGGCTGCGCGCGGGGCTGGCGCGGGTGCACCCGGTCGGCGCGATCTCCGTCTCGATGGCGGGTGAGCGGCTGACCGAGGTCGGCGAGATGGTGGACGCCGGCGCGGTCGGCATCACCGACGACGGCCGGCCGGTCTCGGACGCGGGGCTGATGCGGCTGGCGCTGGAGTACGCGCGCACGTTCGACATCCCGGTCGCCGCGCACTGCGAGGTGCTGTCGCTGTCGCGCGGCGGCTCCATGAACGAGGGCGTGGTGTCGACGCGGCTGGGCGTGATGGGCATCCCCAACGTGGCCGAGGACGCCATGATCGCGCGCGACCTGCTGCTGGCGCAGCACACGGGCGCGCGGCTGCACATCCAGCACGTGTCCACGTGCGACGGCGTGCACATGATCCGCATGGCCAAGGAGGCGGGCGTCCGGGTCACGGCCGAAGCCACGCCGCACCACCTGATCCTGACGGACGAGGCGGTGGACGGCTATCGCACCGACGCCAAGATGAACCCGCCGCTGCGCAGCGAGCGGGACCGCGAGGGGGTGCGTGGCGGCCTGGCCGATGGCACGCTGGACACGCTGGCGACCGACCACGCGCCGCACCACTACGACGAGAAGGAGCAGGCGTTCGAGGACGCGCCCTTCGGCATCGTCGGGCTGGAGACGGCGCTGGGGCTGATGCTGACAGAGCTGGTGGCCAAGGGCGAGATCGACCTGCGCACGCTGATCGAGCGGATGAGCGCGGGGCCCGCCCGCGCCTTCGGCCTGGACGCGGGCACGCTGCGCCGCGGCGCGCCGGGCGACGTCACGATCATCGACCCGGCGCTGGAGTGGACGGTGGAGCCGAAGCGGTTTCGCTCGCGCAGCCGCAACACGCCGTTCGGTGGCTGGAAGCTGACCGGTCGCGCCGTGCGCACCATCGTCGGCGCGCGCACGGTCTGGAGCCTGGAATCGTGAGCGCGCCGCTCGCGCCGCGTGAGTGGGTGAGCGGCGAGGCGTTCCCCTGGCCCGCGATCGCCGGGCTGGACGAGGGCGACGCCATCGTCGGCTGCTACTGCGTTGTCGCGTCGCAGTCCGCGCTGACCAAGCACAGCAAGCCCTACCTCAAGCTTCAGCTCGCGGATCGCCACGGCAGCGTCGAAGCCCGTGTGTGGGAGGATGCCGCTCGACTCGAGGCGTACGTGGATCCGGGTGCGTTCGTGGGCGTGCGGGGCCGCGTCGAGATCTTCAACGGCGGCCGGCAGATCCGCGTGGAGTCGCTGGCGCCGCTGCGCGTGGAGATCGACGAGCTGGACCTGTTCATGGCGCGCTCACCGCGGGACGCCGCCGTCATGGCCCGAGAACTCGACGAGTTCGTCTGGTCCGTGGAGGAGCGGCCGCTGCGCGCGCTGCTGCTCGCGCTGCTGGGGCCGGATACGGGCACCGGCCGCGCGTTCCGCCGCGCCCCCGCCGCCAAGCTGAACCACCACGCCTACGTCGGCGGGCTGCTGGAGCACACGCTGTCCGTCACCGGCATCTGCGAGCGCGTGGCCGGCCACTACGGCGCCGAGATCGACCGCGACCTGCTGATCACCGGCGCGCTGCTGCACGACTTCGGCAAGATCCGCGAGATCGGCCTCTCCGCCGGCTTCCCGTACACGGACCGCGGCAAGCTGCTCGGCCACATCGTGGTCGGGCTGGAGGAGGTGGCCGCGGCCGGGCGCACCATCGAGGGGCTCGAGCCGCGCCGGTTGGACCTGGTGCTGCACCTCATCGCCAGCCACCAGGGCCGCTACGAGTGGCAGAGCCCCCGTGAGCCGCGCACGCTCGAGGCGATCCTGCTGCACCACGCCGACGACATGGACGCCAAGATGCAGATGGCGCTCGAGCTCACGAGGTCGGTCGAGGACAGCGGCTGGTCCGACTACAGCCGCAACCTGGGCGGCGAGATCCTGCGGCATCGGCCGCCTGCGGCGGCCGATGCAGGCGGAGGGGGAGGCCTAGGCGGAGGCGGAGGCGGAGGCGGAGCGGCAGGTGCGGGTGCGTCATCGGGCGCGGGCGCGCGTGCGATTCCCGCCCCGGAAACATCGGATCTCTCGGCGGGCGAGGGCAACGCCGCGCAGCCCGGTCGCGTGCGGGAGCGGACACGCGGCGGCGAGGTAGGGGAGGGTCGCCCGCGCGGCGAAAGGCCCGCGCGCAACGGCGGACGGGCCGCGGGCGGTGCCGCTCCCCCCGGCCGGCCGGAGGACGTTCCCCCGTCGCGCTCCGACAGCTACGACCTGTTCGAATCCTGAAAAGGCCGGAGTGCGGCGGCCGGGAAAAGGGCGCCCCGCCTTGACACATCCGCCTGCCGCCGGTAGACTTCCCGGCTGCAACGACAGGAACGACCGACGGAGAACCATTTCGTGCCGAACACCCAGAGCGCGCGCAAGCGCATGCGTCAGGCGGAGAAGCGGACGGACCGCAACCGTGCGCAGCGGTCCCGCCTGAAGACCGCCCTCAAGCGCGTGATGAGCGCGTCGGACGCCGACACGGCCGAGGCCGCGCTGCGCGAGACGACGGCGATCCTGGACCGCTATGCCTCGCGCCGCCTGATCCATCCCAACAAGGCCGCGCGCAAGAAGGCCCAGCTCGCGAAGCACGTCGCCTCGCTGAGCTAGCCGCTCCGCGCTCCGACCGAGCGAAGCCCCGCTGATCACCACGATCCGCGGGGCTTTTTTCATTTATGTCCGTCGCCAGTCCCCAGTCGCCAGTGCATAGGGCCACCCCGTACGGCAGCACTCCCCGGCGCACTCCGAGGTGCCGTTGCCCGCGAGCGAAGCGAGCCTCCCCGCGCCGCAGGCGCGTCCCCGGGAGCGAAGCGACCGTCCCCGCGGCGCAGGCCCGTTCCTGCTGGCGCGTCAGCGCCAGCAGTTCTAGCTTCCCCCATGCCTCAACCCGCCGTAGCCACCCCCACCGATTTCGTCGTCGAGCTGGATCGGTTCCAGGGTCCGCTGGAGCTGCTGCTCCACCTGATCCGGGAGCAGGACATCGACATCTTCGACATCCCGATCTCGCAGATCACGGAGCAGTTCCTGGCGGCGATCGAGGGTGTGGAGCGGCTGGGCATCGACCGGGCGGGCGAGTTCCTGGAGATGGCGGCGACGCTGATCCGCATCAAGGCGCAGATGCTGCTGCCGCGGCGCTCGGACGGCGAGGACGAGTCGGAGGACCCGCGCGCGGAGCTGGTGCGTCGCCTGCTCGAGTACGAGCACTTCATGGAGGTCGCGCGGCGGCTGGAGGAGTCGGAGCTGGATCGGGCGCGTCATTTCGCGCGGGGCTACGTCCCGCCGCGGCCCGTGCCGGACCCGTCGTCGCAGGAGCTGGAGACGACGTGGGAGGAGGTATGGAAGGCGGCGCTGACGCTGGACGAGCGCGTGCGCGCGCCGGATCCGCATCGCGTGGCGCAGCGGGCGGTGCCGCTGGAATCCAAGGTGGCGCTGATCGTGGAGGCGCTGCGGCGCGTGTCGCGCGTGGAGTTCGGCCGGCTGGTCGCGCCGTTCGGCGATCGCCGGCACGCGGTGGTCACGTTCCTGGCCGGCCTGGAACTGGCGCGGCAGCGCAGCGTGATCCTGCGGCAGAGCGACCTGTTCGCACCCCTGTGGTACATGAGACGCACGTCGAGGAACGGCGATGAGGCCGACACAGATCGTTGAAGCGCTGCTCTTCTCGAGCGACGCGCCGCTGACCGCGGGCGACATCGCGCGGGCGGACGAGAGCCTGGACGAGGACGCGGTCGAGGCCGCGATCCAGGAGCTGCGCGCCGAGTACGAGCAGCAGGGCCGCGCGTTCCAGATCTACGAGATGGCAGGCGGCTACCAGGCGCTGACGCGGCCCGACTACGCGCCGTACCTGGAGCGCTTCGCGACGGTGCCGCAGTCCAACCGCCTGTCGCAGGCGGCGCTGGAGGCGCTGGCGATCGTGGCGTACCGCCAGCCGATCGACCGCAGCGAGGTGGAGGACATCCGCGGCGTCGCGTCGGCGGGCGTGCTGCGCACCCTTGCCGACCGCGGCATGATCGAGGTGGTCGGGCGCGGGGAGGGGCTTGGCCGGCCGATGCTGTACGGCACGACCGACCGCTTCCTCGAGCACTTCGGCTTCCGCTCGCTGGAGGACCTGCCGCGCGAGGAGGACCTGCCGGTGGTGCTGACCGAGCGGCGTCCGGAGCCGCAGCATCCGGAGGAGGGCGCGACGCACGAGGCCGTCTACGAGCCGATCGAGGGCGACTCCCCCGAGGCGGAGGACGCCGCGGTCGAGGCGCAGACGCCGGTCTCGTCGCACGAGCGCACGCTGGCCGACGAGGTGCGCGCGGTGCTGGGCGCCGACGCCGACCGCGAGCCGGACTGGGAGCCGGAAGGGGAGGCAGAGGCGCAGGCGGAGGCGGAGCCGGACCTGGATGCGCTGGACGAGGGCGGCGGCACCGAACAGGGGGTGCGCGCGAACGGCGCGCGTGGCGCCGACCCGGAAGCCGCCGACGAGGAAGGCGCCGAGCCCTCGTCGGTCTCGTCCTCCTCGCGTCGCGACTGACCGTGCGCCTGCAGAAGTTCCTGTCGCGCGCGGGTGTCGCGTCGCGTCGCGCGGCCGAGCGGATGATGGCGGACGGCCGCGTGCGCGTGAACGGCCGGCCTGCCACCGAGATGGGCACGTCGGTCGACCCCGACCGTGACCGCGTGGAGGTGGACGGCCGGCCGGTCCAGCTGGCCGAGACCGAGTGGGTCGCCATCCACAAGCCGCGCGGCTACATCACCACGCGCCACGACCCGCAGGGGCGCCGCACCATCTACGAACTGGTGCCGCAGGAGTTCGACGGGCTGTTCTACGTGGGGCGGCTGGACTATGACTCCGAGGGCCTGCTGCTGCTGACCAACGCGGGCGACGTAGCCAACGCGATGACGCACCCCAGTCACGAAGTCGAGCGCGAGTACCGCGTGCACCTGGACGCGCCGCTGGACGACGCGGCCGCGCGTCGCCTGCTGGACGGGGTCGAGCTGGAGGACGGCCTCGCGCAGGCGAAGCGTCTCAAGACGATGGAGCCGCGCACACGCGGGCCTTCCGGCGGTCCGATGGACTACCGCGTCCGCATCGTGCTCACCGAAGGCCGCAACCGGGAAGTGCGCCGCATGTTCGACGAGGTCGGCCACCCGGTGCGCCGCCTCGTGCGCGTGCGCTACGGCCCGATCCAGCTGGGTGCGCTGGGGCGCGGTGAATGGCGGAAGCTGGAGGCAGGCGAGGTGGCGGAGCTGCGGCGGCTGGTGGAATGAGCGGGCCGCACAGGCGGCTGCGCCTGGCACCGAATCGTAAAATCCCAACGCACAAGACACGAGCGTGGAAATAGCCAACCGCAGCATCCTCATCCTCGGCGGCCCCGGCCTGGTGGGCATGGCGGTGGCGCGCGCGCTCTGCGAGCACCGGCCGGCGCGGCTGATCCTGAGCGCCCTGACGCGGGAGGAGGCGGAGCGCGGCATCGAGGAGCTGCGCGCGGATCCGTGCTACGACGCGTCCATCGAGCTGGTACCGGAGTGGGGCGACCTGTTCGTTCCCTGGTCGCTGGCTGAGCGGCGGCGCGCGGAGGTGCTGGCCGATGCGGACGCGCGCGCGCTGCTGCTGGACGACCTGTTCGGCGAGCTGAGCGACGAGGTACTGGAGCGCTCGGCGCTGGGCTCGCTGCTGCTGCGCCACGAGCCGGACATCGTGGTGGACAGCGTGAACACGGCCACGGCGTTCGCCTACCAGAACGTGTTCGCCAGCGCGCAGCGGCTGCGCGAGGAGGCGCGCGACGGGCGCGCGGACCTGGAGGCGGTCGAGCGGCACCTGGCCACGCTGTACCTGCCGCAGTTGATCCGGCACGTGCAGATCGCGCTGGAGGGGATGCGGCGCGCGGGCACGCGCTTCTACCTCAAGGTCGGCACGGCGGGCACGGGCGGCATGGGCCTGAACATTCCGTTCACGCACTCGGAGGAACGGCCCAGCCGCGTGCTGCTCAGCAAGGCGGGCCTTGCCGGCGCGCACACGCTGCTGCTGTACCTGATGGCGCGCACGCCGGACGCGCCGGCGGTCAAGGAGATCAAGCCGACGGCGGCGATCTCGTGGAAGCGCATCGCCTACGGCGACGTGAAGCGGGCGGGCCGCCCGATCCAGGCGTTCGACGCGGAGCGGTCGCTGCCGCTGGGTGAGGCGTTCGGCGCGGCCGCGCACGCGGTTGCGAAGCCGACGGGCGAGCCGCTGCAGGGCGTCTTCCTGGACGCGGGCGAGAACGGCTGGTTCACGCTGGACGAGTTCGAGGCGCTGACCGCGCTCGGCTCGATGGAGTTCATCACGCCCGAGGAGATCGCGGAGAACGTGGTGCGCGAGATCACCGGCCGGCCGACCGGCCGCGATGTGATCGGCGCGCTGGACGCGGCCACGTCCGGGCCGACCTACCGCGCGGGCGTGCTGCGCGAGGTCGCGATCGCGGAGATGGAGCGGCTGGAATCGCGCCACGCCACGCGCTCCGTCGCCTACGAGATGCTCGGCCCGCCGCGGCTGTCGAAGCTGCTGTTCGAGGCGGAGATCCTGTCGCGCCTGTTCCAGACCATGGACGAGGCCGCGGCGCTGGACCCCGACGAGACGGCGCAGTGGTCGGCCGAGCTGATCCGCCGCGACCACGGTCTGCGCGTGCGCATGCTGTCGATCGGCATCCCCGTGCTGCTGCCGGACCGCACGCTGCTGCGCGGGCCGGAGGTCAAGGTCGCGCCGGAGAACGGGCAGGCGCCCGACGACGCGCGGCTGGCCGACAACGGCTGGGTGGACCTGCGCCCCTACAACTGGCGCCGCTGGCGCGAGCGGCTGGCCGAGGTCGTCGCCGAACGTGGCAGCGGGCCGGGCCCGATCGGCGGCTCCAGGCACGACACCGTGCCCGCGCCCGAGCGCATCCGACCCGGCCGGCTCGCGGCATGGGTCTTCCGCGTGGAGGACCGCGGCGAACGGATCAAGCGCTGACCCGCCGGAGTAAGCCAGAGCCATGGAACCGACCGAGACGAATCCGACGACGACGTCGACCGAGGCGCCGCCCGCAGGCGCGCCCGCCGGCTCGCAGCGCGGCCAGGACCTGGCGCGCCGCATCCGCGCCGAGCTGCACAAGCGGGTGGTCGGCCAGGACGAGATGATCGAGGGGCTGCTGATCGGCCTGCTCACCGGCGGCCACGTGCTGCTGGAGGGCGTGCCCGGGCTGGCCAAGACGCTGACCGTCCGTTCGCTGGCCGACACACTGGACGTGGACTTCGCGCGCATCCAGTTCACGCCCGACCTGCTGCCGGCCGACGTGGTCGGCACCATGATCTACAACCAGCGCACGGGCGAGTTCAGCGCCAAGCACGGCCCCGTCTTCGCCAACCTGCTGCTGGCCGACGAGATCAACCGTGCGCCGCCCAAGGTGCAGAGCGCGCTGCTCGAGGCCATGCAGGAGCACCAGGTCACGATCGGCGGCGAGACGTTCCCGCTCCCCGAGCCGTTCCTGGTCCTCGCCACCCAGAACCCGATCGAGCAGGAGGGCACCTACCCGCTGCCCGAGGCGCAGGTCGACCGCTTCATGCTGAAGCTCAAGGTCGGCTACCCGGACAAGGCGACGGAGAAGGAGATCATGCGGCGCATGGCCGGCCGCGATCCCATCCCGCTGGAGCGCGTCGCGGCGCCGGCGGAGATCTTCGCCGCGCGCCAGGAGATCGGCGCGCTGTACATGGACGACCGCATCGCCGACTACATCGTGGACGTGGTACAGGCGACGCGCGATCCGGGCGCGTACGGGCTGTCGTCGCTGGCGCCGCTGATCGAGTTCGGCGCGTCCCCGCGCGCGACGATCTACCTGGCGACGTGCGCCCGCGCGCACGCCTACCTGCAGGGACGCGGCTACGTGCTGCCCGAGGACGTGAAGGCGATCGGCTGGAACGTGCTGCGGCACCGCGTGCTGACCAGCTACGAGGCCGAGGCCGAGGAGGTCACGTCGGACGAGATCGTCGGCCGCGTCTTCGAGGCCGTCGACGTCCCCTGAGCCGCGGCCCCGGCCGTAGCGAGACGATGGCCCGCGCCGAATCTCCGACCAGGTCCGAGCGCCGCTCGCGGCGGGAGGCCGACGATGCGCCCGCGACGCGTCCCGTCGCCAGCGGCGGCGTGCCGCGCGAGGTGCTGCGGCAGGTGCGGCTGATCGAGCTGCGCACGCGCGGCTGGGTCAACTCGCTGTTCAGCGGCGAGTACCACTCGGTGTTCAAGGGGCAGGGCATCGAGTTCTCCGAGGTGCGCGAGTACGAGCCGGGCGACGACGTGCGCAACATCGACTGGAACGTCACCGCGCGCGCCGGCCATCCCTACGTCAAGAAGCACGTCGAGGAGCGCGAGCTGACCGTGCTGCTGGCGCTGGACCTGTCCGGCTCCGAGCAGTGGGGGACCAGCGGGCGCTTCAAGGCGGAGCTGGCCGCGGAGATCGCCGCGGTGCTCGCGCTGTCGGCGATCCGCAACAACGACCGCGTCGGCCTGCTGCTGTTCACCGACCGCGTCGAGCACTTCGTGCCGCCGCGCAAGGGGCGCCGCCACGTGCTGCGGCTGATCCGCGACGTGCTGGCGTTCCGGCCGAAGCACCAGGGCACGTCGCTGGGCGCGGCGCTGGACTACGCGGGGCGCGTGCTGCGCCACCGCTCGATCGTGTTCCTGCTGTCCGACTTCGTGGTGCCGACCGCGTCGATGGAATCGCTGCGGCGCGACCTCAAGCTGGTCACGGCGCGGCACGACCTGGTAGCGGTCCGCATCGCCGACCCGCGCGAGGCCGAGCTGCCGGATGCAGGGCTTCTGGTGCTGCGCGACCCGGAGACCGGTGAGGACGTGGCCGTGAACACCAGCCGCGGCTCCGTGCGCCAGGCGTACGCGCTGGCCGTGCAGCGGCAGGCCGACGAGATCCGCCGGCTGCTGCGCCAGCAGGCCGTGGACGAGGTGGAGGTGACCACCGACGGCACCTGGGTCGGACCGCTGCTGCAGTTCTTTCGGCGCCGGGAGCGGAAGCGCGCGCGATGAGCAACAGCGTGGTGCGCATCCTGGCGGCTGCCTGCCTCGCGTTCGGCGCGGTGCCGGCCGCCGCCGCCGCGCAGCAGGTCGCGACGGCGCTGGAGCCGGACACGATCCGCGTCGGCGAGCCGCTGCGCGTGGCCGTACGCGTCACGCTGACGGCCGGCGCCGCCGTTTCGTTCCCGGACACACTGCCGGTGCCGGAGGACGTCGAGAACCTGGCGACCGTGCGGCTGATGACGCCGGACAGCGCCGCGCCGGATCGCACGACCGCGCTGTATACGGTCACTGCCTGGCGGCCGGGCGCGCTGGCGCTGGACACGCTGCGCGTGCCGGTGCGCGACGCGGACGGCACGACGCGTACGCTGCTGGTCGATCTGCCGGACGGGGCGGTGGTCTCCGTGCTGCCGCCGGACAGCAGCGGTCTCGAGCCGAAACCGGACGCGGGCGTGCTGGGGCCGTCGTTCGTGTGGTGGCTGTGGCTGCTGGCCATCGTGGCGATCATCGCCGTGCTGGGGCTGCTGCTCTGGTGGTGGCACCGTCGCCGCTCGCGGCAGGTGGCCGCGCCCGTGCCGGCGGTGCCAGCGCGAGAGCGGGCGATCGCGGCGCTGGACGAGGCGTGGCGCGCGCGGCCCGAGCATGGCCGCGCGCCCGACCCGTTCTACGCGCGCGTCAGCCGCATCATGCGCGCGTACCTGGACGAGCTGGATCCGGCCTGGGGTCTGGACCGCACCACGCCGGAGCTGTCGGCCGCGCTGCTGGCGCGCCTGACCGCCGAGGAGGCTGCGCGGCTGCGCGACCTGCTGCGCGAGGCCGACCAGGTGAAGTTCGCGCGGGCCTGGCCGCCCGCGGATGAGGCCGAACGCTTCTGGCGCGCGGCGCGCGAGTTCGTCGAGGGGTTCCGCGAGCCCGCGGGGGAGGCTGAGGCAGAGGTTGAGGCAGAGGTTGAGGCCGAGACGGAGACTGAGACGGAGACTGAGACGGATCAGAGTTCCGCTGCCGGTGCGGCTACGGATCGCGGACGGGGTTACGAGCCATGACTTATGGGTTCGCATACCCCTGGCTGCTGCTGCTCCTGCCCGTCGTCCTGCTCGGCGCGTGGTGGCTGGCGCGGCGCGAGCGGCCGAGCATCGCGCATCCGCGCGCGTCGGCGCTGGGCGCGCTGGCCGGGCGCGGCTCCGCCTTCGTGGCCGCGCTGCCCGGCGTGCTGCGCGTGCTCGCGCTGTGCGTGCTGGTCGTGGCGATGGCGGGTCCGCGTACCGGCCAGCAGAGCGTGGACGTGGACGCGGAGGGCATCGCGATCCTGCTGACGATCGACATCTCCAGCTCGATGCTGGCGGAGGACTTCAATCCGCAGAACCGGCTGGCCGTCGCCAAGACCACGGTGGCCGACTTCATCCGCGCGCGCGAGTTCGACCGCATCGGCATGGTTGCGTTCGCGGGTGAGGCGCTGACGCAGGTGCCGCTGACCATCGACTATCCGGTGCTGTTCCGCGCGCTGGAGCAGATGCGCGTGGGCATGCTGGAGGACGGCACCGCGATCGGTACGGCCATTGCCACGGCGGCCAGCCGGCTGCGCGACGCGCCGGGCGAGTCGCGCGTGCTGATCCTGATGACGGACGGCGAGAACAACCGCGGCCAGATCGATCCGGTCACGGCCGCGCGCGCGGCGGCGGCGTTCGGCATCCGCATCTACACCATCGGCGTGGGCAGTGAGGGCGTGGCGCGCGTGCCCGTCGCGCGCAGCCTGTTCGGCGGCTACCAGTACGCCACCGTGCCGGTGCACATCGACGAGGAGCTGCTGACCGACATCGCCGACATCGGCGACGGCCAGTACTTCCGCGCGACCAACGAGCAGGCGCTGGACAGCATCTACCACCGCATCGACGAGCTGGAGAAGACCAGCGTCGAGGTGCGGCGCTGGGTGGACTACACGCCGCGCTACCTGCCCTTCCTGCTGCTGGGCATGGCGCTGCTGGCGGCCGAGTGGCTGCTGCGCGCCAGTCGCTGGGGGCGCGTGCCATGAGCCTCGCCCGACCGGAGCTGGCCTGGCTGATCCTCGCCGCGCCGCTCGCGCTGGCGCTGCTGGTCGCGCTGTGGCGGCGACGTCGGGTCATGGCCGCGCGCGCGCTGGGCGATCCTTCGCTGGTCGAGCGCATCGGCCTGCGCGGCGCCGCTCGCTGGCCGACCGCGCGGCTGGTGCTGCTGCTGATCGCAGGCGCTGCGCTGGGCGCGGCCGCGGCGGGGCCGCAGTGGGGCATCGAGCGGCTGGAGGGCCGCTCCAGCGCGCGCAACATCGTGATGGCGCTGGACGTCTCTCGCAGCATGAACGCGCGCGACCTGGAGCCCAGCCGGCTCGAGCGCGAGCGGCTGCTGGCGCGGCGGCTGCTGCGCTCGCTGAGCGGCGACCGCTTCGGCCTGGTCGCATTCGCGGGTCGCGCGTACGTGCTCTCGCCGCTGACCGTGGACCACGGCGCGCTGCAGCTGTTCGTGGACGCGCTGGACCCCGAGATCGTCAGCTACGGCGGCTCGGCGCTGTCGGCCGCGGTCCGGCAGGCAACGGACCTGGTGCGCGGCGAGCGGCCGAACTCGGCGCGGCGGGCCGTGGTACTGGTATCGGACGGCGAGGCGCTGGAGCAGAGGGAGGCGGTGCTGGAGGCCGCGGAGCGCGCGGCCGACCTGGGCGTGGTGGTGCACACGGTCGGCGTCGGCACGGAGGGCGGCTCGCTGATCCCGCGCGACCGCGACGCCAGTGGCGTCGGCGGCTTCGTGATCGACGAGAGCGGGCAGCGCGTGGTGTCGCGGCTGGACGACCGGCTGCTGCGCGAGGTGGCGCAGGCCACGGGCGGCGAGTACTTCCGCCTGGCCGATGCGGGCTCCACCGAGCGACTGATCGACACGCTGGAGGGGTTGGACCGCGAGGCGGCGGGGGAGGCCGGCCGCGTGCGGCCGGTGGACCGCTCCGTCTGGTTCCTCGCGCTGGCGCTGCTGGCGCTGGCGCTGGACGCGCTGCTGGAGCGGCGCCGCGCCCGACCCGCGCCCGTCACGGCGATGGAGGCATCGACATGATCCACAAGGCGACGGCACTCGCGCTGCTGCTCGCGCTCGCGCCGCTCGGCATCGGCGAGTTCGAGCGCGGCAACCGGCTGTACCGACAGGGCGACTACGCCGGCGCGGTGGAGGCGTATCGCGCCGCGATCGCGGAGGGGCGCGACGACGCCGTCGTCCACTACAACCTCGGCACGGCGCTGCTGGCGCTCGAGCGCTTCGAGGAGGCCGAGCAGGAACTGCGCGCGGCGCTGGCCGCGACGGAGCCGTCGCTCAGGCAGCGCACGCACTACAACATCGGCAACCGCTACTTCGCCGAGAGCCGCAACGCCGAGCCGGAGCAGCAGCGCGCGCTGCTGGACCGCGCCATCGAGGCGTACAAGGATGCGCTGCGGCTGGACCCGACCGACGCGAGCGCACGCTGGAACCTGGAGCTGGCGCTGGAGGACCGCGAGGAGAGCCCACCGTCGCCGTCGGAGTCCGAGGACCAGCAGCAGCAGAGCGAGAGCGAGGACTCGGAGCAGGGCGAGGATCCGCAGCCGTCCGACGCCGAGCAGGGCGAGCGCGAGCGCCCGAGCGGCGGCGGCGCGATGAGCCAGGAGCAGGCCGAGCAGATCCTGAACGCCGTGGAGCAGGACGAGCGCGAGCTGTACCAGGAGCAGCTGCGTCGCGGCGCGCGCGAGACGCCGGTGCTGCGGGACTGGTGAGGCGACGTCGTACGGACGCGAGCCGCGTGGCGCGACGCTGCGTACCGTTCCCGCGCGGTCCGCTCCTGGCCGGCCTGACGCTGCTCGGCGTCGTCGCCGGGGCACGCCCCGAGCCCGCGGCCGCGCAGGCGCCCGTTTCCGTGCAGGCGGAGCTGTCCGCGCCGACCATCGGCGTAGGCGAGTCGGTGGTGCTGAACATCGTGATCCGCACGCAGGGCGCGGGGCCGTCGGCCATCAGTCTGCCGCAGCTGTCCGGCGGACTGGTCGCGGTCGGCAGCCGCCAGAGCGAGCAGGTGCAGCTGTCGATACCGGGCGGGCGCACGCGCGTGATCCGTCGCGAGATCCACTTGAACGCGCGGCGCGCCGGCCGCTACGCGATCCCGCCCGTGGTCGTCACGGTGGACGGCCGCCGCTACCGCAGCCAGCCGCTGGTGCTGGAGGTCGTGCCGGGTGCGGGGCCGCCGCTCGCCGCAGCGCTGGGCGGCGAGCTGTCGGCGGGACCGGGCGGCGAGGCGCTGCTGCGCAGCACGCTGGAGCCGGACACCGTCTGGGTCGGACAGCAGGTCACGCTGCGCAGTGACGCGCTGTTCACGGACGACGTGCGCGCGCGGCTCCGGCGCTCACCAGAGTTCCTGCCGCCGGAACTGGCCGGCGCGTGGAGCTACGACCTGCCCGACGTCAGTGGCGCGCGCACTGAATGGATCGGCAGCGCCCGCTACGAGGTGCACTCCTTCCGCCGCGCATTCTTTCCGATCGACGCGGGCACGCTGACGGTGCCCTCCGCGCAGCTGCTCTACGAGGTGCGCCGCGGCTTCCTGTTCACGCCGGAGACCGAGCGGCTGGAGACGCCGCCGCTCCGGCTGTCGGTGCGGCCGCTGCCCGACTCGGGCGTGCCGGACGGCTTCACGGGCGCCGTGGGCTATCTGGGCGTAGAGGCGCGGCTGTCACCGGACTCGGTGGCCGTGGGCGATGCGGCCGTGCTGCGCGTGCGCGTGAGCGGGCAGGGCAATATCAAGGCGCTGCCCGCGCCGCGGCTGCCGCAGGGGCCGTGGCGCTTCGAGTCGGGATCGGAGTCCGCCGACTTCTCCGTCGCCGACGGCCGCGTGGAAGGCACCAAGACGTTCGAGTGGGTGGTCGTGCCCGAACGCGCGGGCGAGCTGGAGATCGGATCGATTCGCTATCCGTTCTTCGATCCCGCGACGGGCGAGTACCTGCTGCGCGAGACGGAGCCGCTGCGGCTGCGCGTGACCGGCGCCCCCGTCGCGCGCACGGGCGAGATCGATGATCGCGCCCGGCTGCGGCCGCTGCGCGCGACGCCGGGATCGACGTTGCCGATGCCGTCGCCGCCGCTGTTCGCCGGACTGCTCGCGGCGCCGTTCGCGCTGATCGGGCTGGTCGGCGGCGGCGTGCTGCTCGCGCGGCGGCCACGGCGGCCGGGCCGGCGTGCCGCGCGACGACGGCTGCGCTCGCGGCTGCGCGCGCTGCGCGACGACGCGTCGATCGAGCCGCGCGCGTTCGCGGAGGGGCTGCGCGCCGCCGCGCAGGACTGGCTGGCCGAGCGCTTCGACGATCCGGGGCTGGCGCGGGCACGCAACGCGGCGCTGGCCGACGCGCTGCGCGAGCACGGCGTGACCGACGCGCTGGCCGGTTCGCTCGCCGATCTGCTCGCGCGCGTGGAGCGCATCCCGTACCGACCCGAGCCGGTCGGCGCGGCCGAGCGTACGACGCTGGTCGAGCGCGTGGAGGAGGCGCTGTCGCGCATCGATCGGCTTGCGCCGCGGGGCAGGGGACGTGGCGCGGCGGCGGCGTCGTCGCTCGCGCTGCTCTTGCTGGCCGCGCCCCTCGCCGCGCAGAGCGCGCTCGCCGACGGCGCGCGGCTGCTGGACGCCGGTCGGCGCGCCGAGGCCGTCGCGGCGCTGGAGGGCTACGTGCGCGCGAACCCCGCCGACGCGGCCGGCTGGTACGACCTCGGCACCGCACTGGCCACGGCCGGGCAGCCCGGCCGCGCGACGCACGCGCTGCTGCGCGCGCTCGAGTTGGCGCCGCGCGACGACGACGCTGCGCACAACCTGCGCGTGCTGGGCGTGGAGCAGCAGTGGATCGCCGCGGCGCGGTCGTGGCCGCCGCTGGACGAGGCGGAATCGCGCTGGCTGATCGTCGCGCTGACCTGGACGCTGGCGCTGTGCGTCGGCGTCGCGCTGTGGCGTCGCCGCTCGCGCGGCTGGTGGGCCGCCGCCGCGCTGGTCGCCGTGCTGCTGGCCGGGCTCGGGACCGCGCAGGCGCTCCAGACGGGCCGGCAGGTGGGCGTGCTGCTGGAGGGCGCGCCGCTGCGCGAAGCGCCCACGCTGCGCGCCGACGCGCGGCTCGGCCTGGAGGAGGCGCAGCCGGTGCGCATCACCGGCCGCCGCGACGGCTGGCTGCGCGTCCGCACGGGCGGCGGGCTGGACGGTTGGGTCGAGGAGAAGGCGGTCGGAATCGTCTGACCGCAGGCTTGGGGCGTCGGGCTTGGGGCTTGGGGCTTGGGGCTTGGGGCGTCGGGCGTCGGGCGTCGGGCGTCGGGCGCGGTTGTCGTTCCGCGGCGGTGCGACCTACCTTGCGCGCCGCCTTCGCGAACCCGTCCGACCGGATCATGCACGAGCACCCGAACCTGACCGTCGTCGAGCATCCGCTCATCCAGCACAAGCTGACGCTGCTGCGGCGGCTGGAAACGTCCAAGAAGTCGTTCCGTCAGCTGACGGACGAGATCTCGATGCTGATGGGCTACGAGATCACGCGCGACCTGCCGCTGGAGGACGTGGAGATCGAGACGCCGCTGGAAAAGACGACCGGGCGACGCATCGCGGGCAAGAAGCTGACGCTGGTGCCGGTGCTGCGCGCCGGGCTCGGCATGGTCGAGGGCATCCTGCGGCTGATGCCGTCCGCGCGCGTCGGCCACATCGGCCTGTACCGTGACCACGAGACGCTGGAGCCGGTCGAGTACTACTTCAAGATCCCGCCCAACGCGCAGAACCGCCGCTTCATCGTGCTGGACCCCATGCTGGCGACGGGCGGCTCCGCGTCGGCGGCCGTGCGCTTCCTCAAGAATCGCGGCGCGGCGCACATCACGCTGGCCTGCCTGGTCGCCGCGCCCGAGGGCGTGCGCCGCATGCAGCGCGACCACCCCGACGTGCCCGTCTATACCGCCGGCCTGGACCGCGAGCTCAATGAGCACGGCTACATCCTGCCCGGCTTGGGCGACGCGGGGGACCGGCTGTTCGGGACGGTGTGAGGGTGAAGTGGACCGACATTGCCAGAAGGGGAGTTTTGTGGTCAGTGGACCGCGCGGTACTAGCCGGGAAGGCTTCTCCCGCTGTCCGGCATCTGTCCAGTCAGTGAGATCCGCGGGTTCCAATCATGACTCAGCAGCGTCTGTGCGGGAAGAAGGGGCGCATCCCGTGGCGGCCCGGGGCACTGCCCTTAATCAGTTACCCTGCGGCCCGGCGCACTCTTCTTGTCTTCTTCCGTCACAATCCTATGCTCGTGACTTCCGCGTAGCAATAAAGAGAAATCCGCCGCATGGATATCCGCGGAAGGCTCAAACGAGATTCCTCCAATTCGGAGCGGACGGATAAGAGGGCGGTATGGCGCTCTCCGGTTCGGCGTACGCTCGAAGATCACGATCACCCCGCCTCCGAAGTCGACGTACAAGCGTTCTGCCACCTTATCAACAACGATGCCAGGTGTACCATCGGAAACCTCGATAACTCGCCGCACAATTTCGCCAGATGTTCGAGCGACGGCTTCACCGGTCTCAGTGATGCGCGTCCCTTCGTCAATGGAGCTTTCCTCTCGGAGCCATCTCAGGGTTCCTCCGTCCAACTCAACCTGCACCCTTCTAAGCGTCTCAATCGTGTTGATATTGTACTCATCGAGCAGTGTTGGTGTGACTGCGTGCCGTGACGTGCATCCGGTGAGAAGGCAGAGGGCTATTGCTGTGATAATTCGCATTCGAGGCTCCTTGCATGCGAAGATGGTGTTACCAACGAAATGGGAGATCCGCGCCGGCACCTGGATGATTGGTCAACGCTGAAAAACGACCGTAAACTGCCTACCGGTAGAGATACACTAGCAGCCCCGAGAAACCGGTTGGTCAACTAGAAGGGAGGCCACTCGGATGTCTCTTCCATTGCTCTCTTCTTCGAGCCCAGTCTCGATAGGATGACTCTCCCCACACCGGTGAGGAGTCCCACCAACACGATGGCGATTGCAAGTGAGAACGTATCCAAAGCGTGGACAAAAGCGAGGCGCCACCCACTTACCATCTCAGACCTGAGAACTTTCGTTCTGCCCGTGGCCTGTAGGATCTGTACATTGCTATCGTATCCAGAGGTCCAGGCCCAGAGAAGGACCCTTTCACCAGGCCGAACCTGCCCGATATCTATTCGGCCGCTCCTTACGTAAATTGATTCGTCATCGCTCTTTTGGATACGTATGGCGTTCCCGCCGCTTACCCGTAGTTCGACGTTCTCTGAGGTGTGATGTCCTTGGTTCGATAGTTCAATCCTGTGGACCTCATCGAAGGAGGCGGCCCAGCGCAAAGCAGTGGCATCGAGATCGAAAGCGAACGCCTCGACACCAGTTGAGTCCTCAAGTCCCCTCATGATGTTGGCGAGCCGGTTAAGAGCGATTCTGGCGTCGGGCGGGAGCGAATAGGGAGAGGTTGTAACGACTGCCATCAGATCGGCCTGAGTCGCACGGTAAGCTAGCCAACCAAACACGGCGGCGGCAACTGTTGCGACCGTTGCCACCACGGCGATAAAGAACTCTCGGTTGGGCATGTGATGTATCGTGTCGGCTGGGTCTCAGACCGATAGGGCAGCATTCCTATGCTGAAGAATCGGCGTCCAGGCGTCAATGATGTAGTCCCATTCACGAAATGCTAGCCTGACGGCATGGGTGGATTGCCCTGCGCCGCTACGGATTCTAGCTTTCCCGCACCCCTTCCGGGCCCGTAGCTCAGTCGGTCAGAGCGGGGGACTCATAATCCCACGGTCGCAGGTTCGAGTCCTGCCGGGCCCACTCATCCACAGCGCTGAGCCAGATCCGTGAGCCTGTTCTCCGCCGCGCTGCTGCTGTTCCTGGTCATGGACCCGTTCGGCAACGTGCCGTTGTTCCTGTCGGTGCTGGAGCCGGTGCGGCCGGAGCGGCGGCGCGCGGTGATCCTGCGCGAACTGCTGATCGCGCTCGGGTTCCTGCTGCTGTTCCTCTTCTTCGGCCAGTACCTGCTGGACGCGATCGACATCTCGGAGGCGACGCTGACCGCGGCGGGCGGCGTGATCCTGTTCCTGATCGCGCTGCGCATGATCTTCCCGGCGCCGGGCGGCTCGTTCGCTGCCGACCTGGAGGAGGGCGGGGAGGAGCCGCTGCTGGTGCCGCTGGCCGTGCCCTTCGTGGCCGGGCCGTCGGCGCTCGCGTCCGTGCTGTTCATCATGAGCAGCGACCCGTCGCGCTGGCCCGAGTGGCTGCTCGCGGTGCTGCTCGCCTGGGGCGCGACCGGCGCCGTGCTGCTCGCGTCCACCGACCTGGCCCGCATCCTCAAGCGCCGCGGCCTGGTCGCCATCGAGCGGCTGATGGGCATGGTGCTGATCGCGATCGCGACCAAGATGATGCTGTCGGGCGTCGGCGAGTTCTTCGGCATCTGAGAGCATGACTCGAACCTATCGATCGACATGAGCGACCTTCGACGTTCCAGGCCACTCGCTTTACTGACGACCGCGCTGGCCTTCGGCATCGCGTGCGATGCGGCGGCGTCGTCCGATGGTGGCGGCGTTGCCGTACGGGACAGCGCCGGCATCGCGATCGTCGAAAGCGCCGCGCCAGGCGAGGACACGCCCCGATGGCGAGCCGTCGACTCGACCGCGTTGCGGATCGGGGCGGTGGAGGGACCCGTCGAGTACGTCTTCGACGATATCGAGGCCGCGCTGCGCTTGAGCGACGGGCGCATCGTCGTGGCCGACGGCGGGTCGCGCAGCCTTCGCTTCTTCGATTCCGCTGGCACCTTTCTCCACGCGACAGGTCGACAGGGCGGCGGCCCGGGCGAGTTCGAGATCCTGGACGCCGTCCACCTGATCGCCGGGGATACGCTGCTGGCGTGGGACCGGCGGTTGAAGCGCGTCTCGGTGGTAGCGCCGACGGGCGAGTTCCAGCGCTCGATCGCCGTGCAGCCTCCCGGTGGTCACAGAGGTCCGGCGAACGTGGTCGACGCGACCGATGACGGCAGACTGCTGGTCCACCTGTCGGACATGTCCGGGATGGTCGACGGCACGACGTGGTCGCGGCGGGATACGCTGACCATCATGCTCTATTCGCGCGACGGCCAGCCACTGGACACGCTGGGCGTGTGGGCGGGGACGGAGGGCTACGCGCACGGCATGACCGGCGGCCCATTGGTCTTCGGTCGTTCGACGGACATCGAGGCGACGGATGGTGCGCTGTTCGTCGCGGACAACGATCGCTACGAGATCCTCGTTCATGACCTGACGGGCGAGTTGCGGACGATCGTGCGACGGACACATGCCGAGAGGCCGGTCACCTCCGCCGACATCGACCGCTACCACCGCGAGGCGCGCGAGGGCGGGCCATTGCGACCGGCCTGGGCGGCCAGGATCGCCGACACCCCGTTCCCGGAGCGGATGCCGGCATTCGAGGGTCTGCTCGTCGATGCGGCGGGCAGGTTGTGGGTCGAGGACTACGAACCCTGGCCCGTCGACGAAGTCGGCTGGAGCGTGTTCTCGCCCGAGGGGCACCTGGTTGCGACCGCTCGGACGGCGGGGGACCTGCGTGTCACGCAGATCGGCGAGGACTGGATCCTGGGCGTCCATCGGGACGACCTCGGCGTGCAAACGGTACGACTGCATCGGCTCGCCCGGTAGCCGGCAGTCGCGTCACTCTACGGCATCAGCCGCCAGGAAGGAGGATCTGCTTCTGTCTTCCCCTACCGCCCCGCGCCGGTTTCCGCGAACTTCCCGCCTCGATCGCACCGCCCGTCCGACCCATCCGAAGCCATGGCTGGACATAGATCCGTAGCTCTGCGCCTCGCGCTCGTCGCCGCGCTGTTCGGCGCCGCCTGCGACGCGGCGCCGGCGCGCTCGCCCGAGGCGGCCGCGCCCGCCGATTCGCTGCACGGCATCGTGCTGCCCGACCCGCCGTCGAAGCCGGACTTCACGCTGACGGACACGGAGGGGGAGGCGTACGATTTCCGCGCGGAGACGGAGGGGAAGCTGGCGCTGCTGTTCGTCGGCTTCACGCACTGCCCGGACGTGTGCCCCGTGCACATGGCCAACCTGGGCGCGGTGCTGCGCGACTTCCCGTACGAGACGCGGCGCCGCATCGAGGTGGTCTTCGTCAGCGCCGACCCGGAGCGGGACTCGGCCGAGCGGATCCGCGAGTGGCTGGACGGCTTCGACAACCGCTTCGTCGGGCTGCGCGGGCCGATCGATTCGGTGAACGCGATCCTGCAGCAGCTCGACATGCCGGCGGCCGTGATCGGCGAGGTGGACGAGCGCGGCGACTACTCGGTGGGGCATCCGGCGCACATCGTCGCGTTCCCGGCGGGCGGCGGACCGGCGCGCGCGTTCTACCCGTTCGGCACTCGCCAGGCGGACTGGGCGCACGACCTGCCGATCCTGCTGAACGAGGCGCCGTCCGCGTCGGCCGCCGCGCCGCGGCCGGCGCGCGGCGAGCGGGCGCTGGTGCCGCAGCCGCCCACCGCGGAGGGCCCGGCCGCGCTCTACGTCGCGTTGCGCAACGACGCGCAGCGCGCGGACGCGCTGGTCGGCGCCGAGACCGCCGTCGCCGAACGCGTCTCGCTGCACGAGCAGGTGCGCGACGGCGCGACCAGCACCATGCGCCACGCCGACGCGTTCGACGTCGCCGCCGGCGACTCGCTGCGCCTCGCGCCCGGCGGCCGCCACCTGATGCTGCACGGGCTGACGCGTCCGCTCGCCGTTGGCGACACGTTCACGGTCACGCTGCGCTTCCGCTCGGGCGCCGCGGTGCCGATCGGTGCGCTGGTCGTGCCCTACTCGATGATCGATGCGATGACCGGGCAGGGAGGCGGGCGCTGATGCAGTGGTGGTGCGCGGCGCAGGACGTGGACTGGAGCTGGGCTTGGCGGCCGTACCCGGGCGTGTGGCTGTTCATCGCCGCGCTCGCGGCCACGTACTGGGTGCTGCGGCGCGCGGCGGGCGGCGAGGACGGGCGGCGCTGGGTGTGGATGCTGGGCGTGCTGACGCTGTGGATCGCGCTGGACTGGCCGGTCGGCGCGCTGGGCGGCGGTTACCTGGCCAGCCTGCACATGGTCCAGTTCCTCATGATCGCCTACATCGCATCACCGCTGCTGCTGGCTGGCGCGCCGCGTGGCGCGTTCGAGCGGCTGGGCGGCACGCGCTTCGGCCGCACCGTGCTGCCGACGCTGACGCACCCGCTGGCCGCGCTGTTCATCTTCAACCTGATCGTCGCGCTGACGCACCTGCCCGCGCCGACCGACTGGCTGATGGCGAGCCAGCTCGGCTCCTTCGCGCTGGACATGATCTGGCTGGGCGCGGGGCTGCTGTTCTGGTGGCCGGTCTGCGCGCCCGTGCCCGAGCGGCGCTGGATGGCGCCGCCCGTGAAGGTCGGCTACCTCGGCGTCCAGATCATCGCGGGCACGCCGATCTTCGCTTACATCGCGTTCGCCGAGCTGCCGCTCTACGCGGTCTACGAGCTGGCGCCGCGCGTGCACGGCATCTCCGCACGCTCCGACCAGCAGGCCGCCGGCATGCTGATGAAGGTGGTCGGCATGCCGATCATGATCGTCGCCAGCGCGATCATCTTCCTGCGCTGGAGCCGGGAGGCGGAGCGGGACGAGCTGGAGGCGCGGGAGCGGCGGCGCGCGGTCGCCAGTCGCCGGTCTCCGGTTTCCAGGGACTGAGTCCTCCGCTGAGCTGCCGGCTTTCCGCTGGGTGCCGCCCCGCTTCCGCTAGCGGCTTTCCGCTACCGCGGCCTTCAACTCGGCCACGATTTCGCCCGCCGGCTTCACCTCGTCGATCGCGGCAACGCTGCGGCCCGCCTGCCAGAAGTCCTTCGTACCGGTCTCGTCCAGCGACGCGCGCTTCAGCTTCCAGCCGGACCAGAGCGCGTAGAGCGTGCGCATCAGCTTCTTGCGGTTGCGGCCGCGCAGCATCCAGCGCGCGATGGGGCCCGCGCGCGTGCCGAGCCGCTCGACGTAGGGCGTGCGGATCACGGCCAGGGGCACGCCGCTGACGCGCTCGGTGAGGACGATGTCGTCCTCGTCCGCGTCGACGATCGCCCGCTTGTACGGCTCCGACGCCGTGCACTCCGTCGTCGCGATGAAGCGCGTGCCCATCTGCACGCCGGCGTAGCCCAGCCGCAGCGCGTGCGCGAAGTCCTCGCCGTCGCCCACGCCGCCCGCGCACACGATCGGCACGCCCAGGTCGCCCAGCTGGTCGATCAGCTCCTCGGCGCTCTTCGGCCCCGCGTGCCCGCCCGCGCGTCGATTCACGGCGATGAGACCGTGCGCGCCGCTCTCCAGCCCCTTGAGCGCCCACTTCCGCTCGGTCACGTCGTGGTAGACCACGCCGCCCATCGCCTCGACGCGGTCGACCACCCAGCGCGGCTTGCCGAGCGACGTGATGAAGAAGCGCACGCCCTCCTCCAGCGCGATGTCCACCCACTTCACCATGCGCTCGTGGTAGATCTTCGACGACGCCTCGATCAGCGCGTTCATGCCGATCGGCTTCGACGTCTGCGAGCGGATGTAGCGCAGCCCCTCGCGGAAGTCGTGACCGTGCACGTACGTCAGCGACACCGGCTGCACGATGCCGATCGCGCCCGCCTCCGACGCCGCCGCGACCAGCTCGGGGTTCGAGCAGGGGTACATCGCGCCGCAGATCACCGGCACCTCGATCCCCGCGTCGCGCGTCAGCGGTGTGTCGAGCGATGGGATGGCGCGGTCGGCCGTGGCGCGCGCCTGATCCATCGGGGCTCCGTCGTTCACGGGGTCGGCTCCAGCGGTGAGAGTCGCCAGCGCACGACGAGGCGCGCGACGGCGTCGCCCGCCTCGTCGACCAGCTCCGCCGTCGCCGTCGCGTCCGTCGGCTCGCGCACCGCCGCGGGCGGCATGGCGCGCCCTTCCGCGACGATGCGGCCGCGCGCCTTCTTCAGGTAGTCGATCTCGATGCGGATCGGGATGCCGCGCACGTCCGCAGGCAGCGCCAGCGTCATGGCCAGCCCACTGGCCAGCTCGCCCAGGTTCGCCAGCGCGATCGCGTGCACCGAGCGGAAATGGTTGCGCAGCCGTCGCCGCTCGATCAGCGCCACGCGCGCCCGCCCCGGCTCCATGTCCAGTATCTCGGGATCGATCGTGCCCGTGTACGGCACCGTGCGCGCGAGCAGCCGCCGGAACAGCCAGCGCCCGCCCGGCACCGCGCGCAGCCGCAGCCACGCCGAAGTCAGCCGCGCCGCCAGCGGATTCATGGTCGCAGTCATGCCGCCGAATCTACGCCGAGGTTGGCCCCCCACGCACGACGAGGTAGGCTTGAGCCAGTCATCGAAGCCCCAAGCCCCGAGCCCCAAGCCCCAAGCCCCAAGCCCCAAGCCCCAAGCCCCAAGCCCCCATGATGCCCGACCGCCGCCGCTTCCTCCGCTCGATCGCCGCCCCCGGCGCCCTCGCGCTGGCCGCGCCACTCGATCCCGCCCGTCTCGCGGAATCTCTCGAGCGGCTGGCCGCACTGCCTCGGGCCGACACCCACGGCGGCGACCCCGACGACGAACCGTTCTGGGCCGAGATCCAGCGCGCGTTCACCGTGGACCGCAGTGTCATCAACCTGAACAACGGCGGCGTCAGACCCGCGCCGGCGTATGTGCAGGACGCGATGAAGCGGCACCTCGACTTCTCGAACCAGGCGCCGACGTGGACGATGTGGCGCGTGCTCGAGCCGCAGATCGAGACCGTGCGCGCGATGCTGGCCGACCGCTTCGGCTGCGACGCCGAGGAGATGGCGATCACGCGCAATGCATCGGAGAGCCTGCAGATCTGCCAGTTCGGGATGGACCTGCGCCGCGGCGACCAGGTCATCACGACCACGCAGGACTACCCGCGCATGATCACCACCTGGCAGCAGCGCGAGCGGCGCGAGGGCATCGAGCTGGTGCAGATCGAGATCCCCGTGCCCGCCGAGGACCCGGCCGAGGTGGTGCGCCGCTTCGAGGCCGCGATCACGCCGCGCACCCGCGTCATCCACATGTGCCACATGATCAACCTGACCGGCCAGATCCTGCCCGTGCGGGAGGTCGTCGCGATGGCCAGGCGGCGCGGCATTCCCGTGATCGTGGACGGCGCGCACGCGTTCGCGCACTTCCCGTTCACGCGCGACGAGCTGGACTGCGACTACTACGCGACCAGCCTGCACAAGTGGCTGTTCGCGCCGCATGGCACCGGCTTCCTCTACGTGCGCCGCGACCGCATCGGCGACCTGTGGCCGCTCATGGCCGCCAACGAGTCGCAGCGGGAGGACATCCGCAAGTTCGAAGAGATCGGCACGCACCCCGCCGCCAACCACAACGCCATCGCCGAGGCCGTCGTCTTCAACGACGCGATCGGCATGCGCCGCAAGCGGGACCGCCTGGTCTGGCTGCGCGACCGCTGGGCCGTCCCGCTGTCACGCCTCGATCGCGTGCGGCTGCACACCTCGCTCGAGCCCGGCATGGCCGCCGGCATCGCCACGGTCGCCATCGACGGCATCGACCCCGGCGACCTCTACAACCACCTCTGGTCCCGCCACCGCATCATCACCAGCCCCATCGGCCACCCCGAGGTCCAGGGCATCCGCGCCAGCCCCAGCGTCTACACGACGCCCGACGAGATCGACCGCTTCACCGAGGCGATGGAGGAGGTGGGGCGGTACGGGCTGCCGGGGGATGAGGGATGAGGGATGAGGGATGAGGGATGAGGGATGAGGGATGAGGGATGAGGGATGAGGGTCCCGCGAACGTAGTGAGCGTCCCCGCGAGCGAAGCGAGCGTCCCCAGCGCCGCAGGCGCTGTCCCCAGCGCCCCGCATCAGTCCAGCCTGACCACCCGCACGGACAAAACATCCGCAAGCCCAGCCAGCTCCTCCGCAACCTCACGCGGCGGCGCCCCGTCCACCGCCACCGTCGCGAGCGCCTCGCCGCCTTCCTCGCGCCGGGTCTGGTGGTACTCGCCGATGTTGACGCCGGCCTCGCCCAGCAGCGTGCCGACGCGGCCGATCACGCCCGGCACGTCGCGGTTGCGCATGACGATCAGCGTGCCCGCCGGGCGGATGTCGACGTGGAAGTTGTCGATGCGGATGATGCGCGGGTGCGCGTGGCCGAGCATCGCGCCGCCCACGACGGCGCTGCCGTCCTTCCAGTGCGCGCGCAGCTTGACCCGCTCGGGCGATTCGCTGGCGGCGGAGGTGCGGGTGGTGCGCACCTGCATGCCGCGCTGGCGGGCCAGGTGCTGCGCGTTGACCAGGTTGATCGCGCCGCTGCCGACCACGTCGGCGAGCAGGCCGGTCAGCACGGAGGCACTGAGAACGGGCAGGGCGTCGTCCACGTCGCCGGTGTACTCCACGTCCAGCGCTGTGATCGGGCCGCCGCTCAGGCCGTGGGCGAGCCGGCCGAGGCGCCGCGCCAGGTCCAGCATCGGCCGCAGCGCGCGCAGCGCCTCGCCGCCGACGGACGGAGCATTGAGGGCGCGGCTGAAGTCGTCGTCCAGCAGCGCGTCGCGGATGGATTCCGCCACTTCCAGCGCGACGTTGTGCTGCGCCTCGACCGTGGACGCGCCCAGGTGCGGCGTCATCACGACGTTCGGCGCGTCGCGCAGCGGGTGGTCGGCCGGGGGCGGCTCGCTCTCGAACACGTCCAGCGCTGCCGCGCCCAGCCGGCCGTCGGTGAGCGCGCGGGCCAGCGCGGCTTCGTCGACGACACCCCCGCGCGCGGCGTTGACCAGCACCGCGCCCGGCTTCATCGAGGCGATGTGACGCTCGTCCAGGAGGTTGCGCGTGGCGTCGGTCAGCGGCACGTGCAGCGTGACCACGTCGGCGCGCGCCAGCAGCGTGTCCAGGTCCACGCTCTCCATCTCCAGCGAGCGCGCACGCTCCTCGGTCAGGTACGGATCGTAGGCCAGGATCTGCATGCCGAACGCGCGAGCGCGGCGGGCCACTGCGGTGCCGATGCGGCCGGCGCCGACCAGCCCCAGCGTCTTGCCGTTCAGTTCGATGCCGCCGAAGCTCTTGCGGTCCCACCGGCCGTCGCGCACCGACCGGTCCGCGGCGGCCACGCGCCGCACGGCGGCGAGCAGCAGCGCGAACGCGAGCTCGGCCGCCGAGATGGTGTTGCCCGTGGGCGCGTTGAACACGGCGATGCCGCGCTCGGTGGCCGCGTCCAGGTCGATGTTGTCCGTGCCCACGCCGGCGCGTCCGACCACGCGCAGGCGCGGCGCACGCTCGAGCAACTCGCGCGTGACCTGCGTCGCGCTGCGCACGAGCAGGGCATCGCAGTCGCGCAGGGCGGCATCCAGTTCGGCCGCGCCCTTCGGCGCGACGATGTCGAAGCGGCCGTTGCGCAGCGGCTCGAGCCCGCTCTGCGGCAGCGCTTCCGCGACCACCACCCGCAGCCGATCGCCGTTCACGAAGGCACCTGCGCAGGGTGATCGCGGATCACGTGGACATCGCCGGGCCGATCGCCGCTCATGAACGCATCTCCCGCAGCGCGTCCGCGATCTGGTCCAGCAGCGCGGCGACGTGCTCGGGCTGGATGTCGCCCATGTGGCCGATGCGGAACTGGCGGTCCTTCTCGCCGCCGTAGCCGGGCGCGAGCGTGTAGCCCCGGTCGCGCAGCCTGGACACCAGCTCGCTGGCGCCGCGCGCGTGCGGCATGCGCACGCAGGTGACGGTGTCCGCGCGGTACCCCTCCGGCGCGACCACCTCGAGCGGGATGCCCTCGTCGGCGCGCTCGGCCACCCACGCCCAGACCATCTCGGCCATGCGCCGGTGCCGCGCCCAGCGCGCCTCCAGCCCCTCGGCCTCGATGCGGCCGAGCTGGTGCTCCAGCGCGTACAGCAGCGAGAGCGGCGGTGTGGACGGCGTCTGGTCGGACTCCAGGTTCTTCTCGAAGTCCAGCAGGTCGAAGTAGAAGCCGCGGCGCGTGGATTCCCGCGCGCGCTCCAGCAGCGACGGCTGCGCGACGCCCAGTGCCAGCCCGGGGGGCAGCGCCAGCGCCTTCTGCGAGCCGGTCAGCACGAAATCCAGCCCCCACGCGTCGGTCTCGACCGCGGATCCCGACAGTGACGTGACCGCGTCGACCAGGATCGCGCAGCCGTGCTCGTGCGCCACGCGCGCCAGTTCGCGCACGGGGTTCAGCACGCCCGTCGACGTCTCGGAGTGCACGACCGTGACCGCGTCGAAGTCGCCGCCGCGCAGCGCGCGCTCCAGCGCGTCCGGCTGGTTCACGCCGCCCCACGGCACCTCCACCCGCTCCACCTCGAGGCCGACCGCGTCCGCGATCACGGCAAAGCGATCGCTGAACGCGCCGTTGACCAGGCTGAGCACGCGCCGCCGCGCGCCGTTGCGGACCGCCGCCTCCATCAGGCCGGTCGCCGAGCTGCCGCACAGGTAGACGGGCCGCTCCGTGCGGAACAGCGCGCGCAGCCCCGGCTGCAGCCGCTGCATGAGCCGGCGCATGCCGTCGCCGCGGTGGCCGATCATCGGCCGCGCCTGCGCCTGCAGCACCTCGGGCAGCACCTCGGTGGGACCCGGGATGTAGTACCGTCCGAACTCGCTCACCCTGCCTCCCGCTCGCGTCGATCCTCGACCAGACCCTCCCGCCACAGCCGCGCGCCGCGCTCCCGGACGGCGCGGTCGCCACGCTCCGATGCATCGGCGGCCAGCGCAAGGGGCAGCAGCGGCGCGAGCGAAGCGCTGCGGATCACCACGTCGGCCGCCGCCGTCACGTTCGGTCGCTCGACCACGCCCGCATACGCCACGAAGAGATCGACCGCGTCGCGCGCCTCCAGGTCCGTCGCACCGTCGCCGACCAGCAGCACCGGCCGCGGCAGCACGTCGGCCAGCGAGCGCAGCAGCGCCAGCTTGCCGCCGGCGCGCGCCAGCGGTGAGTCCTCCTGCCAGCCGTCGAAGTCGCCCGCATCGTCCAGGCGTAGGTCGACCGCGTGTACGGCCCCGGCGTCGATGCCGAGTTCGGCCGCCAGCGGCAGCAGCGCGGGGCGCAGCCCGCCGGAGACGACGTGGACGTGCACGCCCGCGCGCAGCAGCGCGCCCACCACCTGGCGCGCGTCGGGCACCAGCGCGGCGACGTAGCGGCGGGCGAGGTCGTCGATGCGGGCGCGATCAGGCCGGGTCAGGGAGAGCCGTTCGCCGTAGACCGCGTCCAGCGGCAGCCGGCCAGCCATCGCGGCATCGGTCAGCTCGCGTACGCGCGGGTCGGCGCCCGCGAGCACGTCGATGCCCTCGATGGCCGACAGCGTGGAGTCGCAGTCGAAGACGACGGTGGCGAAGCGCGGCCCGCCGGCGGGCGCGGATGGGGAAGGGTGGTCCCCGTCGCTCACGGCGCGGCCCGGCGCCGCACGGCGCGGCGCACCTTCTCGTCGGCGTCGGCCGGCCGTTCCTTGCGCATCTGTACGTACAGCTCGACCAGCCGCTCGTCGAACTTGGAGCCCGCGCCCTCCATGATCACGCCCATCGCCTTCTCGGCGGGCCACGCCGACTTGTAGGGCCGGTCGTGCGTCAGCGCGTCGAACACGTCCACGATCGAAACGATGCGCGCGGCCAGCGGGATCTTGTCGCCCTTGAGGCCGTGCGGGTAGCCGGAGCCGTCCCACGCCTCGTGGTGCCACATGGCGATGTGCTCGGCCAGCTGCAGCACGCGGAAGTTGCTGCCGCTCAGGATGCGCGCGCCGATCTCGGTGTGACCCTTCATCAGCTCGAACTCCTGGTCCGTCAGCGCGCCCGGCTTGAGCAGGATGCTGTCGGGGATGCCGATCTTGCCGACGTCGTGCAGCGGCGCCGCCGTGCGGATCAGTTCGACCTCGGGGGGCGGCGCGCCCGCGGCGGCGGCCAGCTCTGCGGCGTTGTGGCCGACGCGGAACGTGTGCTCGCCGGTGTTGTCGTCGCGGAACTCGGCGGCGCGTGCGAGGCGCTCCATGATCTCGATCTGCGCCTCCTCCAGCTCCCACGTGCGGGCGCGCACCTTCTGCTCGAGCAGTTCCGTCTGGTCCTGCAGCTCGAGGTTCATCAGCCGCGTGGACAGCAGGTTGCGGACGCGCAGCCCCACCTCGGCCGGCTCGACCGGCTTGGTCAGGAAGTCGTTCGCGCCGCTGGCCAGCGCACGGACCTTGGTGTCCGGGTTCACGTCCGCCGTCATGACCAGCACGGGCAGGAAGTCGGCGGTGAGCTTGCCCTGGCGCAGCTGCTCCAGGATCTGGAAGCCGTCCACGTGCGGCATGTGCAGGTCCAGCAGCAGCAGGTCCGGCTCGAAGACGTCGATGAGCTCCAGCGCCTCCCGCGAGTCGGTCATGCCGCGGTAGTTCATGTAGCCCAGCCGCTCCAGCATCCGCTCGAGCAGGCGCACGTTGGCCGGCTCGTCGTCCAGGATCAGGATGCGCGAGCTCTGGATCTCGTCGTTCAGGTCGCCGATCGGTGTCATGGTCAGCTCGGTTTCACGGCCAGGGAGCCGTCGGCCGCGGACGTCACCTGCGCCAGCAGGCCGGCGTCGAGCGGCTGGGTCAGAACGGCCGTCGCGCCGGCGCGGCGCAGCTCTGCCTCCTCTTCCACGTCCTCGGCGGTCACGATCGCGACCAGCGGCGTGCGGTCGTCCAGCAGCGCGCGCAGGCGGCGCAGCAGCTCCGGCGCGGCCATGTCCGGCAGCTCCGTATCCACCAGCACCGCACCGGGACCATGCTGCGCGGCCAGCTCCAGCCCCATGCCCGCCTGCATGGCGCCCAGCACGCGCGAGCCGGAGTCCGCCAGCAGCCGCTCGATCAGCCGCTGATTCAAGGGGTCAGCCACGATCGCGAGCACGGGCGCACCGGCGGCGGGCGCGGGCGCCGCGTGCGGCGCGTCCTCCAGCACGGTGGGCGCGACGGGCAGGGTGAACCAGAAGGCGGCGCTGTCGGCGTCGTAGTCCATCTCGCCACCCATCGCGCGCACCAGCGTGCGCGACAGGCTGAGCCCCACGCCCGTGCCCTCGACGCCGCTCCGCTCCGCGCCCAGCCGGTCGAACGGCGTGAACAGCCGCTCCACGTGCTCGGCGGCCACGCCGGGGCCGTCATCCTCGATCCGCACGCGCACGCCACTGTCCTTCCGCTCGGCGTGCACGCGCACGGCGCCGCCCTCGCGATTGTACTTCACCGCATTGGACAGCAGGTTCAGCATGACCTGGCGCAGCCGCTGCGCGTCGGCCACCACGGGGGGAACCTGCTCCAGCCCCGGCCCGACCTCCAGCCGGACGTCCCGCTCGCGGGCCCTCGGCCGCAACAGGTCCCACGCCTGGGCCGTCGCGTCCGCCAGCGAGAGCGGCTCCGGCGAGAGCGCCAGCCGGCCGGCCTCGATGCGCGCGATGTCCAGCACCTCGTCCACCAGGCCCAGCAGATGGCGTCCCGCGTAGCGAATCTGCTGCAGGCTGTCCTGGTCCTCCTCGGAAAGCGAGGACGGCTCCATCAGTCCGGCAAAGCCCAGGATCGCGTTCAGCGGCGTGCGCAGCTCATGGCTCATGCGCGAGATGAACTCGCTCTTCGCCTGGTTCGCCCGCACCGCCTCGTTGCGCGCCGTCATCAGCGCCTGCTCCTGCTCGCGCCGCTCCGTCACGTTGCGGAGTACGCCGGTGTACAGCAGCAGATCGCCGCGTACGCTCGGCCCGAACGACGCCTCCACCTCGACCCGCTCGCCGTCCGCGCGCAGCAGCGTCAGCGTCAGCGGGCGCGGGTTCGGCGAGTCGGCATCCAGCGAACGGAGATGCGCGCGCAGCCGCTCCGCCACGTCGGCGTCGTCGCGCAGGTCCAGCAGCGCGTCGAAGCGCATGGCCTCCAGGTCCACGCGCTTCAGACCGGCCACCCGCGCGGCCGCCGGGTTGGCGTACAGCACGCGCAGCGCGTCGTCCAGCGTGACGATGGGGTCGGACGCGCTTTCCGCGACCATGCGGTAGCGCGTGTTGGTCTCCTGCGCCGCCGCCTCCGTGTCCGCGCGCGCCTGCGCATCCCGCTGCATCTGCCGCGCGATGTCGCGCAGCCCGCCCACGACCACGCCCAGGATCAGCACCAGCACCGCACCCTGAAGCGCGCCGGGTCGGCTGAGCAGGCCCCAGTCGGCCTGGCCGGTCACGTTCAGCAGGAACGCGTTCAGCGGGAACGACAGCAGGGCGGCCCCGAGCCCGCCCCAGAAGCCGAGCAGCCAGCCGGCCACCAGCACCGGTCCGGCGGCGAGCACCACCACGCCCAGGTCGGTCGTGCTGTAGGGCGGGATGAAGGCGAGCGCGTAGGAAGCCACCGCTCCCAGCGCGAGGAACGCGCGCAGGGCGGTGCCGCGGTCGGCCTTCAGCAGCGTACGCAGCGGTCTGGGCATCACAATCGTTGCCGATGACGGCGGGCGCCCTCGGGGGTGGGCGGCGCGGCCGCGGGAGCCGCGCACCGCACGATAACCGCGAGCGTCGCGCGAGGGCAACGGCCGATTGACAACAGGATGCGGCCGGGGCATGTTTCCGCGCTGTTTCCGGCGCCGCGCCCATGGCGCCGTCGAACCTCGTAGAACTTCCAACAGGGACGTTTGATGCTGGGCTCCCTCAAAGGGCGGCTCGCGGTGATTCTCGCCGTGATCGTCGCGGCCGGCTGGTCGCTTTACAGCACGTACGACGAGTGCATGGAGACGCCGGCGGAGGTGCGCGGCACCTGCTCGCCCGTGCGCCTCGGCCTGGACCTCCAGGGCGGCATGCACCTGGTCCTCGAGGTGGAGGACCCCGAAGGCACGATGACCGACGAGGCCCGTGCCGACGCGACCGATCGTGCGCTCAAGATCATCCGCACGCGCATCAACGAGTTCGGCGTGGCCGAGCCGCTGGTGCAGCAGGTGGGTGACGACCGCATCATCGTCGAGCTGGCCGGCATCCGCGACGAGGGCCGCGCCAAGGACCTGATCCAGCAGACGGCGTTCCTCGAGTTCCGCCTGGTGCGCGACGCGCAGCCGGTGATCGACGCGCTGCCGCGCATCGACCGGGCGATCGTCGCGGCGCTGGGCGACGAGGCGCTGCCCGCCGCCGATACCTCGGCCGGCGGTCAGCAGCAGCAGGCCATCGAGGACCTGGTCTTCGGCCGCGACACCGCCGCCGACACGCTCGGCGCCGACAGCGCCGCCGCACCGGCCGCGGACACCGCCGCCGCGCGCCGGCCGCTGACCGCACTGCTGCTGCAGGGCGCGGGTGGCGCGGGCGAGTTCGCCGTCGCGGAGGAGAACGTGCCGACCGTGACGCGCTACCTCTCCCTGCCCGAAGTGCAGCGGCTGCTGCCGCGTGGCGTCGAGCTGGCCTGGGACGAGCAGGCGCAGGGCGCCGGCGCGCGGCTCTACCGCGCGCTGTACGTGCTGGAGGAGCGGCCGTTCATGACCGGCGAGGAGCTGGAGGACGCGCAGCCTTCGCGCACGCCCGACTTCAATGAGACGGTCGTGCAGTTCGAGCTGAGCAACCGCGGCGGCCGCGCCTTCGAGCGCACCACCCGCGAGAACATCGGCAACCGCATCGCCATCGTGCTGGACGAGAAGGTGTTCAGCGCGCCGGTCGTGCAGTCCACCATCCGCAATACCGGCCAGATCGAGATGGGCAACGCGGACATGGAGGAGGCGCGCGATCTGGCGCTGGTGCTGCGCGCGGGCGCGCTGCCCGCGCCGCTGCGCATCATGGAGGAGCGCACGGTCGGGCCGTCGCTCGGCCAGGACTCGGTGGACAAGGGCCGCATCGCGGGCATCGTCGGCATCGTGCTCGTGATCCTGGCCATGGTCGGCTACTACCGCATGGCCGGCATCCTGGCCGTCGGGGCGCTGTGCGTCTACGTGCTGATCGTGCTGGGCGGCCTCGCCGCGTTCGGCGCCGAGCTCACGCTGCCCGGCATGGCCGGCATCGTCCTGTCCATCGGTATGGCCGTCGACGCCAACGTGCTCATCTTCGAGCGCATCCGCGAGGAACTGGCCGCCGGCCGCACCGTGCGCACCGCGGTGGACGAGGGCTTCGCCCACGCGATGTCGGCCATCATCGACTCCAACGTGACCACGCTGATCACCGCGCTGATCCTGTTCCAGCTGGGCACGGGGCCGGTGCAGGGCTTCGCGGTCACGCTCAGCATCGGCATCATCGCGTCCTTCTTCTCGGCGGTCTACGTGACGCGGACCCTGTTCCTGTTCTACCTCTCGCGGAAGCGCGGCGCCGAGTCGCTGAGCATCTAGGAGACTGAGACGGTCATGAGGTTCTTTGCAGACGCGCAGTACAGCTTCCTGTCCAAGCGGAAGATCGCCTACGTCATCAGCGGCGTGACGATCCTGCTGCTGCTGGGCACGGCGCTGTTCTTCCAGGCCAGCCGCGGCTCCTGGCTCAACTACGGCGTCGACTTCTTGGGCGGCACGCTGGTCCAGGTGCGCGTGGACGCGCCGACCGACGTGGCGGAGGTGCGGCAGGTGGTCGGCGGCGTGATCGCCGGGCCCGAGGTCACCCGCTTCGGCGAGGACACGGAGTTCCTGGTGCGCGCGCCGCAGATCGAGACGGAGGCGGGCGCCGAGACGGCGGACGTCATCGTGCAGGCGCTGCAGGGGCAGTTCGGCGCGGACGCGGTCACGGTGGAGCGGACGGAGGTGGTCGGCCCGAAGATCGGCGCCGAGCTGCAGGGACGCGCGGCCATGGCGCTGATCGTCTCCTTCGCGGCCACGCTGATCTACCTGGCGTTCCGCTTCGAGTGGCGCTTCGGCGTGGCCGCCGTGATCGCCACGCTGCACGACATCCTGGTCACGCTGGGGCTGATCTCGCTGTTCCAGCTGGAGGTGTCGCTGCCGACCGTGGCGGCCGTGCTGACCATCGTGGGTTACTCGCTGAACGACACGATCATCGTGTTCGATCGCATCCGCGAGAACCTGCCGAAGCTGGGCCGGCGCGAGGGCTACGAGGCGATCCTGGACCGATCGATCAACGAGGTGCTGCCGCGCACGATCATGACGTCCGGCACCACGCTCGGTGCACTCATCGCGCTGTTCCTGCTCGGCGGCAACATCATCCAGGACTTCGCGATGATCCTGATCCTGGGCATCCTGATCGGGACCTACTCGTCGATCTTCGTCGCCTCACCCGCGCTGTACGAGATCGAGCGACGCACGCAGCAGAAGCATGGCGGCACGGCGCGCAAGGAGGGCTCGCGCGCGGCCGCGCTCTGAGCGCACGGGACGTTCGGGCGGCAAGCGGCCGCCGGCGGCGTCGCCGTCGGCGGCCTTTCCTTTCCCTGCATCCGCTGGAAGCGTGAGCAGCTTCTTCGATTCGCACTGCCATCTGACCGACGAGCGCCTGCGCGACCGGGTGCCCGAGGTGCTGGCCGCCGCGCAGGCGGCAGGCGTGGCGCGCGTGGTCACGATCGCGTCCGACCTGGAGGACGCTCGCGCGGCGCTCGCGCTGGCTCGTTCCCACGACGGGTTGTACTGCACAGGGGGCGTGCATCCGCACCAGGCCGAGCTGGCCAGCGACCAGGCGCTGGCCGCGGTCCGCGAACTGGCCGATGACCCACTCGTCGTCGCGATCGGGGAGGCGGGTCTGGACTTCCATTACGACAATGCACCGCGCGACCGGCAGCACGCGGCGTTCGAAGCGCAACTGGCCATGGCGGCCGAACTGGACCTGCCCATCGTGGTGCACTCGCGCGATGCGGACGAGGCGATGATCGCGGCACTGCGTGAATGGGGCGGGCGCACGCGCGGTGTACTGCACTGCTTCGCCGGCGGGCGCGCGCTGCTGGACGCGGGGCTCGCCGCCGGCTGGCACGTCTCCTTTTCGGGGCTGGTCTCGTTCCGCAACTACGACGGCGCCGAGCTGGTGCGCGCGGTGCCGGACGAGCGCCTGCTGATCGAGACGGACAGCCCGTACCTCGCCCCCGTGCCCCGCCGCGGCCGCACCAACGAGCCGGCGTACGTGGTGCACGTGGCCGAGGCGGTCGCGACGCTGCGCGGGCAGAGCGTCGAGCAGGTTGCCGCGCTCACCGACGCCAACGCACGCGCCTTCTACCGCATCGACGGCTGACCATGCGCCGCATCCACATCCTGCCCGACAGCCTGGCCAACCAGATCGCGGCCGGGGAGGTGGTCGAGCGGCCGGCCTCGGTGGTGAAGGAGCTGGTCGAGAACGCGCTGGACGCGCGCGCGACCCGTGTCGACATCGAGGTGCGCAACGGCGGCCGTACCGAGATCCGCGTCGCCGACGACGGCCACGGCATGGGCCGCGAGGACGCGTTGCTCGCGCTGGACCGCCACGCCACCAGCAAGATCGCCCGCGCCGAGGACCTGCGCGGCGTGCGCACCTTCGGCTTCCGTGGGGAGGCGCTGCCGTCCATCGCGTCCGTCGCGCGCGTGACGCTGGAGACGGCGGAGGACGGCGCCGTCGGCACGCGCGTGCGCATCGACGGCGGTCGCGTGAAGAGCGTGGAGGACTGCGCGCGCCAGCGCGGCACCAGCATCAGCGTGCGCAGCCTGTTCTTCAACACGCCCGCGCGCGCCAAATTCCTGCGCAGCGCCGCGGCCGAGACGCGCGCGGTCGCGGAGACCGTGACCGGCCTGGTGCTGGCGCACCTGTCGGCGGCGTTCCGGCTGGAGTCCAACGGCCGCGCCCTGCTGGACGTGCCCGTCGCGCCCGACCTGGTCTCGCGCGTGGCCGAGCTGTGGGGCGACCCGTTCGCCGCCGAGCTGACCACGCTGTCGCTGGAGCGGGGGGGCATGCGCGTGGCCGGCCTGGTGCAGCGGCCGGACCGCTCGCTCACGGGCCCGCGACGTGTGTACCTGTTCGTGGACGGGCGGCCGTTCCGCGACCGCGGCCTCGTCCAGGCCGCCGAGCGCGCCTACCGGACCACCGTGCCGCACGGCGCGAAGCCGTCGCTGCTGCTCTACCTGGAGGTCCAGCCCGGCGCCGTCGACGTCAACGTGCACCCCACCAAGGCCGAGGTCCGCTTCGGTGACCGCGGCGCCGTCGAGGCGCTGGTCGAGGACGCCGTGCGAACAGCCCTCGGCGAGCTGGACAGCGCGGCCACCATGGACAGCGCACCCACGCTGCCGCAGCTGCGCCGTCCCCCTGCGCCGCGCAGAGAGGAAGCCGCGCCCCCTCCCGGCCAGCTCGCCTTCTTCGTTTCGGCGGATACAGCAGCCACGGACGTCACCGACGCCGACGCCGTCACGGACGTCGAGCCCGAAGATGCTCGCGGCAGCGACGCCCGTGACGGCAGTCACGGCGGTCACGGCAGTCACGGCAGTCACGGCAGTCACGGCAGTGACGGCAGTGACGGCAGTCACGTCCGTTCCCCGCAGTTGTGGCAGGTCCACAATGCCTACATCATCGCGGAGACGCGGAGCGGGCTCCTGATCATCGATCAGCACTCGGCGCATGAGCGGGTGCTGTTCGAGCGGATGATGCGCCGGTTCGAGAGCGGCGGCGCGGAGAGCCAGCGGCTGCTGTTCCCGATCACGCTGCGGCTAACGCCCGCCGAGTACGCGGTGTTCGAGGACAGCGCGTCGCTGTTCGCCGCGGCCGGTTTCGAGGTCGAGCCGTTCGGCGGCCGCACCGTGATCGTGAGCGCGGTGCCGAACCCGCACCCGTACTTCGATCCGGAACGCTGCCTGCGCGACATGGTGGCGGAGCTGGCGGCGGGCAGCGAGCTGACGCGCGCGGCGCGCAACCAGCACGAGCGCATCGCCATGACGTTCGCGTGCAAGGGGGCCATCAAGGCGGGCCAGAAGCTGGATCGCTCCGAGATGCTGCTGCTGTTCGAGGAGCTGTTCGAGACGGAACTGCCGTCTCACGACGTGCACGGCCGGCCCACCATCATCCGGCTGTCGCTCCAGGAGCTGGAGCGCCGCTTCGGCCGGCACGGCTGAAGTGGCGGACGGCCCGAGCAGCCCCGACACCCCGGATCGCGTGGCGGACGGCGCCCGGGGGCGTCGCCGCCGCGAGCGGCCGGTCGGCATCGCCATCGTCGGCCCCACCGCCAGCGGCAAGACCGCGCTCTCGATCGAGGTCGCGCGCAGGCTGGACGGCGAGATCGTGTCCATGGACTCGCGGCAGGTCTACCGCCAGATGGACATCGGCACGGCCAAGGCGTCCGCGGCGGAGCGCGGCGCGGTGCCGCACCACGGCCTGGATCTCGTCGAGCCCGACCGCCGCTACAGCGCCGGCCGCTTCGCTCGCGATGCGCGGGGCTGGATCGACGACATCCGGGCGCGGGGTCGCGTGCCCATCATGGTGGGCGGCACGGGCTTCTTCCTGCGGGCGCTGACGGAGCCGCTCTTCCGCGAACCCGCGTTGCCGGCGCGCGCGCGCAGCGACCTCGAGGCGTACCTCGCCGACGTGCCCGACAAGGAGCAGCTGCGCTGGCTGCGACGGCTGGATCCGCAGGGCGCGGAGCGGCTCGGCCGCGGCGGCGGCTCGCAGCGCCGCAAGCGCGCGCTCGAGGTGGCACTGCTGACCGGCCGTCCGCTCGGCTGGTGGCACGAGCACGCGCCCGCGGGGGAACCGGCCGTCCCGCTGCTGGTCTTCGTGGTCCGGATCCCGCGCGAGGAGATGGACCGGCGCATCGACCAGCGCGTGGGCCGCATGCTGGAGCAGGGGCTGGTGCAGGAGGTGCAGAGCCTGCTGGCCCGCGGCTACGATCGCGACGACCCGGGCATGTCGGGCGTCGGCTATCGCGAAGTGATCGACCATCTGCGAGGCGACTGCACCTTCGAAGAAGCCGCCGACCGGATCCGCCGCGCCACACGGCAGTACGCAAGACGGCAACTGACCTGGAACCGCAATCAGCTGCCGCACGCGATCGAGCTGGACGGAACGCGCCCGGCGCAGGAGCTGGCGGCGATCGTGGCCGAGGAGTGGCGCCGCGGCAGCCAGGCGGCGCAGGCCCAGCAGTGAAGATCGACCGCGCGACGCGGAACGAAAGGACCGCCGGCGCTCACCACTCACTACTCACGACTCACTACCGGCTACTCGCTTGAAGATCGGCATCACCTGCTACCCCGTCTACGGCGGTTCCGGCGTGGTCGCGACCGAGCTCGGGCTCGAGCTGTCGCGCCGCGGCCACGAGGTGCACTTCATCACCTACGCGCAGCCGTTCCGCCTGCCGTACTTCGTGGAGAACGTGTTCTACCACGAGGTCGAGATGCCATCCTACCCGCTGTTCGAGTATCCGCCCTACAGTCTGGCGCTGGCGGTGGCGATGCAGGACACGGCCGCGCGCGTCGGGCTGGACATCGTGCACGCGCACTACGCCGTGCCACACGCCACCTCCGCCTGGATCGCGCGCGAGATGCTGGAGGAGCGGGGCGATCCGCCGGTCAAGATCGTGACGACGCTGCACGGCACCGACATCACGCTGGTCGGCCGCGATCCGTCCTTCCGCCCGATCACGCGGCTGTCCATCCTGCGCTCCGACGGCGTGACCGCCGTCTCCGAGTTCCTGCGCGACGAGACCGAGCGCGTGTTCGGCATCGACCGCAGCCGCATCGAGGTGATCCCCAACTTCGTGGATCTCGAGCGCTACAACCGCGAGAACCAGCCCTGCCACCGCGGCAAGCTGGCACCGGAGGGGGAGAAGCTGATCATGCACATCTCCAACTTCCGGCCGGTGAAGCGCGTGGAGGACGTGGTCAACGCCTTCGCGCGCATCGCCAACCGGATGCCGGCGCGCCTGGTGCTGATCGGCGACGGACCGGACCGCGGCAGGGCACAGCAGACCGCCGCGCTGGCCGGCGTGAAGGACCGCGTGCTGTTCGTCGGGAAGCAGGAGTCGGTGGCCGAGCTGCTCAGCTGCGCCGACCTGTTCATGCTGCCGTCCGAGACCGAGGCGTTCGGTCTGGTCGCGCTGGAGGCGATGTCCTGCGGCGTACCCGTCGTCGCCACCGACGTCGGCGGCATACCGGAGGTGGTGACGGACGGCGTGAACGGCCGGCTCGTACCGGTCGGCGACGTCAGGGCGCTGGCCGAGGCCGGCCTCGACCTGCTGCAGGACAGCGGCCGCTGGCACGAGGCTAGCACGGCCGCTCGCGCCGCCGCGGAGCGGTTCGGGGCCGACGAGGTCGTCGCCCGATACGAAGCCTACTACGAGCGGGTGCTCTCCTCGTGAACATCTTCGAAGCGATCTTCCTGGGCGTGATCCAGGGGCTGACCGAGTTCCTGCCCGTCTCCAGCTCCGGGCACCTGGTCATGGCCCAGACCGTCCTCGGCATCCCCATGCCGGGCATCTTCCTCGAGGTGATGCTGCACCTGGCCACGCTGCTCTCGGTCATGATCGTCTACCGGACGCGACTGATGCGGCTGGTCGTGGGCGGCGTGCGCGGCGATCGCAGCGCCTGGAACTACATCCTGCTGCTCGTCGTCGCCACCATCCCCGCGGGGCTGGCCGGCATCACGCTCAAGGACGCGTTCGAGGCCGCGTTCGACGCGCCCATGATCACCGGCGTCATGCTGCTCGTGACCGCGGCGCTGCTCTACTCCACACGCTTCGCCACCGGCCGCCGCAGGGAGGCGCCCACCGAGGCCGAGGAGGCGGCGGAGCTGGAGCACCGGCCGGCCGGCGCGGGCGCGCCGTCCTGGCCGCAGGCCATCGGCATGGGCGTCGCCCAGGCGTTCGCGATCCTGCCCGGCATCTCCCGCTCCGGTTCGACCATCACCGTTGGACTGTGGTCGAAGCTGGACGGAGAGCGCGCGGCCGAGTTCTCGTTCCTGATGTCGATCCCGGCCATCGCGGGCGCCGTGGTGCTGCAGCTGGGCGACATGGGCGATTCCGCCCGGGCCGTCGGCATGCTCGAGCTGAGCGCCGGCTTCCTCGCCGCCCTGATCTCCGGTGTGCTCGCGATCAAGTCGCTGGTCTGGCTGGTGCGCCGGCAGGCGTTCCACCAGTTCGCGTACTACGTGGCGGCCGTAGGCATTGCGTTCATCATCTATCTGTCCATGGGCTGATGCCGGACCGCCCCGTCGACGCCGAGCTGGACGAGCTGATCGAACGCGCGCTGCGCGAGGACGTCGGCAGTGGGGACGTGACCACGGAGGCCACGGTCGAACCCGGCGTGCGCGGCCACGCGGAGATCGTGGCCAAGGCGGATGGCGTGATCGCCGGCACCGCCGCGGCGCGCGCGGTCTTCCAGCGGCTGCAGCCCGATGTCGGCTGGGACTCGGTCGAGGACGGCCGGCGCGTGCGGGCGGGCGACACGGTCGCCTCCATCACCGGGGAGGCGCGCACGCTGGTGACGGGTGAGCGCACGGCGCTCAATCTGCTGGGCCGCATGTCCGGCATCGCCACGCTGACGCGTGCATTCGTGGATGCCGTGGCCGGCACCGCCGCCCGCATCGTGGACACGCGCAAGACCTCGCCGGGTCTGCGTGCCCTGGAGAAGGCCGCCGTGCGCGCGGGCGGCGGCGAGAACCACCGCAGCGGGCTCTACGACATGGTGCTCATCAAGGAGAACCACGTCGCGCTCGCGGGCGGGATCGAGGCGGCCGTGCGTGCCGCCCGTCGCCACGCGCCGAAGGACATGACGCTCGAGATCGAGGTGCGCGACCTGGACGAGCTGGACCGCGCACTCGCCGCGGGCGTCGATCGCGTCCTGCTGGACAACATGGACCTGGACACGCTGCGGCAGGCGGTCGGACGCGCCCGCGGCATGGGCGACGAGCGGCCGCGCCTGGAGGCGTCCGGCAACATGACCCTCGAGCGCGTGCGCGCCGTGGCGGAGACCGGCGTCGATCTGATCAGCGTCGGCGCGCTCACCCACTCGGCACCCACGCTCGACCTGTCCATGCTGATCCGGACCGGCCCTCGCGGGTGAGCCGGCCGCTCGATCGCTGGGAGGGGCGGGACACCGGTGCGCTCGCCCGGAGCTGGGGGCTGCCGCGCCTGGTCGTGCTCGCCGAGACGGCGTCCAGCAACGACGTGGCGCGCGAAGTGGCGGAGCAGGGGGCGCCACACGGAACCGCAGTGCTCGCCGAATGGCAGTCGGCCGGGCGCGGCCGGCGCGGCCGCAGCTGGATCGGCCGGCCCGGCGAGAGCCTGCTCGCGTCTCTCGTGCTCCGACCGTCGCCCGGCCGCAGCGTCTCCGGCGCGCTGCCGCTGCGGGTGGGGCTGGCGGCCGCCGATGCCTGCGAACGCACCGCCGGCTGCCGCGTCGCCATCAAGTGGCCCAACGACCTGCTGGTCGGCGGCCGCAAGCTGGGCGGCATCCTGTGCGAGGCGTACAGCACCGGGGAGAGCGGCTTCGTGGTGGTCGGCATCGGCATCAACGTTCACGGCGCGCCGGATGCCTGGCCGCCCGAGATCGCGGCCGCGGCCACATCGCTGGACGTGGCCGCGGCGCGGCCGGTGTCCCGGCTCGAGCTCGCCGCCGCGCTGCTGCCCGCGCTGGCCGCGCTGGACCCCGCGGCACCGCTGTCCCGCAGCGAGCTGCGCGACCTCGACGGGCGCGACGCGCTGCGCGACCGTATCATCGAACTGGACGACGGCAGCCGCGGTACCGCCCGCGGCTTCCGCACCGACGGCGCGCTCCGCCTGGAGGCGTCCGACGGCGAGCGCGCCATCACCCACGGCAGCATCCGACACGCCTCCGCCCCCGACGACGCCCGATGATCCTCACGATCGACGCCGGCAACACCGAAACCGTCTTCGGCGCCTTCGACGGCGAACGCCTGCTCGGCGCCTGGCGCGCCTCAAGCCGCAGCGAACGCACCGGCGACGAGATGCGCCTGCTCGTGCGCAGCTTCCTGCGCGAGAAGGGCCTCGAGCCCGACGCGCTGGAGGCCGTCGCCATCGCGTCCGTCGTGCCGCCGCTCACCCCGGTGCTGCGCGCGGCGGGGGAGCGGCTGGGCGCACGCACCGTGGTCGTCGACGCGTCCACGCCGCTGCCCATCCGCCTGGACGTCGACGAGCCGCTCAGCGTCGGCAGCGACCGCATCGTCAACACCCTCGCCGCCGCGCGCCTCTACGCCCGCGATACCATCGCCGTCGACCTCGGCACCGCCACCTCCTTCGACTGCATCACCGCCGACGGCACCTTCATCGGCGGCGTCATCGCGCCCGGCGTCCAGACCGGCGCCGAAACCCTGGTCCGGCGTACCGCCAAGCTGCCCCGCGTCGATCTGCAGCCGCCACCCACCGTGATCGGCCGACGCACCGAGTCCGTCCTCCGCAGCGGCATCTTCTTCGCCGCCGTCGACAGCGTGGACGGCATCGTGCGCCGCATCCGCGAGGAGTGGAATCGTCCCGACGCATTCGTCGTCGCCACCGGCGGTATCGCGCCCCTGCTCGCACCTCACTGCGCAACCGTCCAGCACGTCGAACCGCTGCTCACCCTGCACGGGCTCCGCTTCGCGCTCGAGCACCTCGGCAAGGACTGAGCGCGGGCGCGCGTCCACCGCATCGATCCATCCACCCGGCGCTCGGCCCCAGCGTCCCACCCACCTCCGGCTACCGGCCGGCCGCTGCACATCCGGCGGCCCGATCTGCCATTCCGGCACGGGCCGCTGGCACGCCCGCTGCACCCACACCGCGCGGAAAATCGGGGCGTCGCTCGCCTTGACATGGCGGGGTCGCCCCTTACCTTCGGGGCTGTTCTGGCACTCGACGAACGAGAGTGCTAACAACCGCGACCATTCGTTTCACTACCACTACGGAGGAAGCTCCATGGCCACTGCTGCCGCGGCCAAGATCCGGCCCCTCGCCGACCGGGTCGTCATCAAGCCGCTCGAGGACACCGAAGAGATGCGGGGCGGTCTGTACATTCCCGATACCGCGAAGGAGAAGCCGCAGCAGGGCGAGGTCGTCGCGGTGGGCCCGGGTCGCACGAGCGACGAGGGCACGCGGATCGAGATGGACGTGAAGGAGGGCGACCGTGTGCTGTACGGCAAGTACAGCGGCACGGAGGTGACGGTCGGGGGCGAGCAGTACCTGATCCTGCGCGAGAGTGACGTTCTGGCCGTCATCAGCTGACGCGCGACGAAATCGAGCAGTACGAGCAACGATAAAAAGGGGAAACGGAAATGGCTGCCAAGGAACTGAAGTTCAACACGGAGGCGCGGGCTTCGCTGAAGCGCGGCGTCGACCAGCTGGCGAACGCGGTCAAGGTCACGCTCGGCCCGAAGGGTCGGAACGTGGTGGTGGATCGCAAGTTCGGCTCGCCGACGGTCACCAAGGATGGTGTGACGGTCGCGAAGGAGGTCGAGCTGGAGGACGCGATCGAGAACATGGGCGCGCAGATGGTGAAGGAAGTCGCGACCAAGACGAGTGACAACGCGGGTGACGGCACCACGACGGCGACGGTGCTGGCGCAGTCGATCTTCGCGGAGGGCCTGAAGAACGTGACGGCCGGCGCGAACCCGATGGCGATCAAGCGCGGCATCGACAAGGCCGTGGAGAAGGTGGTCGAGGAGCTGAAGAAGATCTCGACGCCGACCAAGGGCAAGAAGGAGATCGCGCAGGTCGGCACCATCTCGGCCAACTCGGACGAGGAGATCGGCAACCTCATCGCGGACGCGATGGAGAAGGTCGGCAAGGACGGCGTGATCACGGTCGAGGAGGCCAAGGGCCTCGAGACCACGCTCGAGACGGTCGAGGGCATGCAGTTCGACCGCGGCTACCTGTCGCCCTACTTCGTGACGGATCCGGAGCGCATGGAGGCCGTGCTCGAGGACGCCATGGTGCTGATCCACGACAAGAAGATCGGCTCCATGAAGGACCTGCTGCCTGTGCTGGAGAAGGTGGCGCAGATGGGCCGTCCGCTCCTGATCATCGCCGAGGACGTCGAGGGCGAGGCGCTCGCGACGCTGGTGGTGAACAAGCTGCGCGGCACGCTCAAGGTCGCGGCCGTCAAGGCGCCGGGCTTCGGTGACCGCCGCAAGGCCATGCTGCAGGACATCGCGACGCTCACGGGCGGCGAGGTCGTCTCCGAGGAGACCGGCTTCAAGCTCGAGAACGCCACGCTGGACCAGCTCGGCCAGGCGAAGCGCATCGTGATCGACAAGGACAACACCACGATCGTCGACGGCGCGGGCGACCAGGGCCAGATCAAGGGCCGCATCGAGGAGATCCGCGTCGCGATCGACAAGTCCACGTCGGACTACGACCGCGAGAAGCTCCAGGAGCGGCTGGCCAAGCTGTCGGGCGGCGTCGCCGTCATCAACGTCGGCGCGGCCACCGAGACCGAGATGAAGGAGAAGAAGGCCCGCGTCGAGGATGCGCTGCACGCCACGCGCGCGGCCGTCGAGGAGGGCATCGTCCCGGGCGGCGGCGTCGCGCTGCTGCGCGCGCAGGCCGCCATCGCCGAGTTCAAGGTCCAGCTGGCCGACGAGCAGATCGGCGTCGAGATCCTGCGCCGCGCCCTCGAGGCGCCGGTGCGCCAGATCGCCGAGAACGCGGGCGCCGAGGGCTCCATCGTCGTCGCCAAGATCCGCGAGGACAAGAACGCCAACTTCGGCTACAATGCGGCCAGCGACGAGTACGAGGACCTGGTCGAGGCCGGCGTCATCGACCCGACCAAGGTCACCCGCACCGCGCTGCAGAACGCGGCCTCCATCGCCAGCCTGATGCTCACCACCGAGGCGGTCGTGGTCGAGCGCCCGGAGGAGGAGAAGGCCATGCCGGGTGGTGCCGGCGGCATGGGCGGCATGGGCGGCATGTACTGAGCCCGGTCGCCACAGGCCGGTAGTAACGACGAGCTCCCGTCGCCCCCACCGGGCGGCGGGAGCTCCGTCGTTCCCCCCATCGTCCTCGCCGGGCCTCGCCTGCCTGTCCTCGACCGGTGACGCTCCAGCCCCGGCCGCGCGCGGCAGCGGGAACCACGAGAGGTCGTAAGTGTCGTATATGGCGCAACTTACAGCGGTGTGGCGCGGATGCGGCAACCTGGCCCGCGCCATGCCTCAATACAGGGGCGGAGCCGGCTGGACGGTCGGCGATGCAGCAGCAGGGAGGCAGCAGATGAAGAGGACGGCATGGCTCGGGGCGCTATCGGCGCTCCTGGTATTCGGCAGCGCCGATGCGGTGCTGGCGCAGGGCAACGGGCGCGGCAACGACCGGCCGCGCGCCGAGCGCGAGCGGGATCGCGACGACGACGATGACGACCGGTGGGAACGCGACGACGACGACCGCCGCGAGCGGGACCGCCGTTACGAGGATCGCCGTGACCGCGATGGCCGCACGCTGGGCGACATCATCCTCGGCCGCGACGACCGCCGGGACGACCGCGACCGCCGGGACGACCGGGACCGCCGGGACGACCGGACGCGCCGCGACGACGACCGCTCGATCGCGGACATCATCCTGGGCCGGGACGGCCGGGACCGGCGCGACGACCGGACCCGCCGCTCCAACGACCGCCGTGGCAACGGCCCGCCCTTCTGCCGGAACGGGCAGGGGCACCCGGTGCACGGCTGGAACTGGTGCCGTGACAAGGGCTGGGACCGCCACGGCCGCGGCGCGGTCCGCTGGGAGGACCGCAGGTGGGAGGACATCGTCTTCGGTCGTCGCGACTACTCGCGGACGCTGGATCGGGGCGGGCTGATCGATCTGCTGGGCGGCTCCGTCTTCGGCCGGCTGGACACGCAGCGGCGCTGGCTGGGCGCCGACGACGGCTACCGCGGCCAGTGGCAGCGCTCGGGTCGTCAGACCGCGCTGCAGGTCACGGCGGGCGGCGTGCCGATCGCCCGGCTGCTGGACGTCAACGGCGATGGCCGTGTCGACCGGGTTCTGGTGGCGGAGTGACGTGGCTTCGTTCATCCTGCGCGACGTGAGCGCAACCGGCGGCACGGCAATCACTTGACGCCGTGTAGTTGAAGCAGGTTCGAGGGCGGGGGCCGGCAGGGTGCCGGTCTCCGCCCTCACTGCTTTCCATGCATTGCCGGCACGGCGGGCGCGGGTCTACCTTGCGCGCCGCCGTTGCATCGATCCCCGATTCCGCACAGCTGGATGGCCGACAGGAGTTCTGCAGGAGAGATCCGCATCACGCTGCCCGACGGCAGCGTTCGCACCGTGGCGTCCGGCACCACGCCGCTGGAGATCGCGCAGTCGATCGGGCCGGGTCTGGCGAAGGCGTCACTGGCCGCGTCGGTGGACGGGCAGGTGGTGGACGTGCACCGGCCGCTGGAGGCGGACGCGACGTTGTCGCTGATCACGCAGAAGTCGCCCGAGGCGCTGGACGTGCTGCGCCATTCGGCGGCGCACGTGCTGGCCACGGCGGTGAGGGCGGTGCGGCCGGACGCCGGCATCGGCTTCGGCCCCGCCATCGAGAACGGCTTCTATTACGACTTCGACGTGGCGGAGCCGTTCACGCCGGAGGATCTGGAACGCATCGAGGAGGAGATGCGCAAGGCGGCCGGGCGCGACGACCCGTTCGAGCGGCGCGTGGTGGACCGTGACGAGGCGCGCGAACTGTTCGCGGGCGACCCGCTCAAGCTGGAGCGGCTGGAGGAGCTGACGGAGGGCGAGGTCATCTCGGTCTACCGCAACGGCCCGTTCCTGGACCTGTGCCGCGGGCCGCACCTGCCGTCCACGGGGCAGGTGAAGCATTTCAAGCTGCTGAACACGGCGGGCGCGTACTGGAGGGGCGACGAGCGGCGGCAGATGCTGCAGCGCATCTACGGCACTGCGTTCTTCAGCCAGAAGGAGCTGGAGCAGCACCTGCACCGGCTGGAGGAGGCGCGCAAGCGGGATCACCGCCGGCTGGGCAAGGAGCTGGACCTGTTCCTGTTCCACCCCTGGGCGCCGGGCTCCGCCTTCTGGACCGACCGCGGTACGCGCATCTACACCGAGCTGGTGGACTGGATGCGCGGCGTGCTGGACCGCAACGGCTACCAGCAGGTCAAGACGCCGCTGCTGTTCAACAAGGCGCTGTGGGAGCTGTCCGGCCACTGGGGCAAGTACCGCGAGAACATGTTCCTGGTGCAGGACAAGGAGAGCGGGGAGCACGACTTCTCGCTGAAGCCGATGAACTGCCCGTCGCACCACGTGCTCTACGCCTCGCGCCGGCACAGCTACCGCGAACTGCCGATCCGCTACGCCACGCAGGACGTGCTGCACCGCAACGAGGTGACCGGTGCGCTCTCCGGACTCACGCGCGTGCGCCAGTTCCAGCAGGACGACGCACACGTCTACCTGGCCGAGGACCAGGTGGCCGACGAGGTGCGGCGCATGGCCGAGCTGATCGACTACTTCTACGGCACGCTCGGGCTGGAGTACACCGCCAAGTTTGCCACCCGCCCCGAGCAGCGCATCGGCGACGACGCGATGTGGGACCGCGCCGAGGGCGTGCTCCGCGACGCGCTGGACGCGCTGGGTCTCGAATACGAACTGAAGCAGGGCGACGGCGCGTTCTACGGCCCCAAGATCGACTTCGACGTGACGGACGCGATCGGCCGCAGCTGGCAGCTCGGCACCATCCAGCTGGACTACGCCGCGCCCGAACGCTTCGACCTGAGCTACGTGGGCGACGACAACGCCGAGCACCGTCCGGTCGTGATCCACCGGGCCATCTTCGGCTCGTTCGAGCGCTTCATCGCCATCCTGGTCGAGCACTTCGGCGGCGCGTTCCCGCTCTGGCTCTCGCCCGAGCAGGTGCGCATCCTGCCCATCACCGACGAGGTCGCGGACGACGCGGCCGCGCTGGTCCAGCGGCTGCGCGAGGCCGGCATCCGCGCCACGCTGGACGACCGCTCCGAAACGCTGAACTACCGCGTGCGCGAGGCCGAAACGCAGAAGGTCCCCTACATGGGGGTGGTCGGCGAGCGCGAAAGGGAGGCCGGCACCGTCGCCGTGCGCGCCCGTGGCGCCGGCCGCAAGCAGGACGTGCTGCCCCGCGACCAGTTCATCGAGCGCCTGCAGCAGGAGATTCGCGAGAAGACGCAGTAGGGAGGCGAAGGCGCAGGCGGAGGCGTAGGCGGAGACGCAGGCGGAGGCGGAGGCGCAGGCGGAGGCGCAGGCGGAGGCGCAGGCGGAGGCGCAGGCGTAGGCGTAGGCGGAGCCGAGGCTACCAGCACGTCCCGAGCCCAAAGCCCACAGCCGTTGACTTGTCGCCCGATCGACTCTACCATTCGGGCCGACAAAACGGAAAAGTGGGGCGAGTGCCCTTGCCCCCACCTTTCGGTCCGCGACGCGGTACCGCCGGGTTCGAGGCAGCGGGAGGCGCGCGGGTGCGTCTCGCGTGTTTCGATGCTCGAACGGGTCCGCGCGTGGCGCGGGTCCGTTTTTTTGTTGAACCAGCCGAGGAGGCGGAGCCATAACGACCGAGAAAAGGGTTCGCGTCAACCGACAGATCCGCATCAGTCCGGTGCGGCTGATCACGGAGGACGGCGAACAGGTCGGCATCATGCCGATCGAGCAGGCGCTGGCGCTGGCGGAGGACCGGGGACTGGACCTGGTCGAAGTCGCGCCGAATGCGCGCCCGCCCGTGTGCCGCGTGATGGATTACGGGAAGTACAAGTACGAGGAAGCCCGTAAGGCCAGGAAGGCGAAGAAGAAGCAGCACACGGTCCAGATCAAGGAAGTGAAGCTCCGGCCCGGCATCGAGGAGCACGATTTCGAGTTCAAGGTCCGCCATGCGCGGCGGTTCCTCGAGGAGGGCAACAAGGTGAAGGCCACGATGATGTTCCGTGGTCGTCAGATCACCCACGCGGAAATCGGTCGCGACGTGCTGCTGCGTGTCGCGGGAGTGCTGGAGGACCTGGCCAAGATCGAGAGCCACCCCAGCATCGAGGGCCGCAACATGACGATGATCCTGGCGCCGAAGAAGACGGCGTAGCGAGGAGGCAGCATGCCGAAGATGAAGAACAACAAGGGCGCCGCGAAGCGCTTCAAGAAGACGGGGACGGGCAAGGTGAAGCGCGGTCACGCCTACACCAGCCACATCCTGACCAAGAAGTCGCCCAAGCGGAAGCGGCAGCTCCGCAAGGCGGACCTGGTGGACAAGGCCGACCTGAAGCGCGTCAAGCGGATGCTGGGGAGCTGATACCATGGCACGTGTAACGAGCGCGGTGCCGCGGCACCGCAAGAAGAAGAAGTACATGCGTGCGGCACGCGGCTACTGGGGCGGTCGCTCCAAGCTGTGGCGCATCGCGAAGAACGCGGTGGAGCGTGGCTGGGTCTACAGCTACCGGGACCGCAAGAACAAGAAGCGGGAGTTCCGTCGCCTCTGGATCGCGCGCATCAATGCAGCGGCCCGGGAGCACGAGCTGAGCTACTCGCGCTTCATGAACGGCCTGAAGCTGGCCGGCGTGGAGGTGAACCGTAAGGTGCTGGCGGACCTGGCGGTGCGAGAACCCGCCGCGTTCGCGGCACTGGTCGAACAGGCCAAGGCGAAGCTCGCGTAGCAGGAGGACGGGCCGGCGCCGAGCCGGCCCGTCGCATTTTCAGCCCCACCCGAACCGTCGCGATGCCGTCGGACCTGATCCGAGAGCTGGAAGAACTGCAGGAGGAGGCGCGCAGCGCCGTCGCGGAGGCGGCGGACCTGCGCGCGCTGGAGGCGGCGCGCGTGCGGCTGCTCGGCCGGAAGGAGGGACGCCTGACGGCGATCCTGCGCGGGCTGGGTGCGCTGCCGGCCGAGGAGCGGCCGGCGGCGGGCGCGGCGGCCAACCGCGCCAAGACCGCGATCGAGCAGGCGATCGAAGCGCGCGCCGAGGCGCTGGAGGGCGGCGCCCGCAGCGCCAGCGAGCACGACCTCACGCTGCCCGGCCGCGCGCAGTGGCACGGCGCGCGCCACCCGGTCACGCTGGTGATCGACGAGATCTGCGAGATCTTCGCGACGCTCGGGTTCACGCGTGCGCGCGGGCCGGAGGCGGAGACGGAGTGGCACAACTTCGTCGCGCTGAACACGCCGCTGGACCACCCGGCCGCGGACATGCAGGACACCTTCTATCTGGCGGACGGCGTGGTGCTGCGCAGCCACACGTCCCCCGTGCAGGTGAGGACGATGCAGGCGCACGAGCCGCCGATCCGCATCGTCGCGCCGGGGATGGCCTACCGTCGTGACCCGTGGGACGCGTCGCACGCGCCCGCCTTCGAGCAGATCGAGGGGCTGGCGGTGGACGAGGGTATCTCCATGGTCGATCTCAAGTACACGCTGAGCGAGTTCGCGCGTCGCTTCTTCGGCCCGTCCACGCGCACCCGCTTCCGGCCGTCCTATTTCCCGTTCACGGAACCGAGCGCCGAGATGGACGTGACCTGCTCGGTGTGCGGCGGTGACGGCTGCAGCGCGTGCAAGGGGACGGGCTGGATGGAGATCATGGGCGCCGGCATGGTCGACCCCAACGTGTTCGAGCAGGTCGGCTACGACCCGGAACGCTACACCGGCTTCGCGTTCGGCATGGGGCCCGCCCGCATCGCCATGCTCAAATACCGCATCCCGGACATCCGCATGCTGTACGAGGCCGACGTGCGCTTCCTCGAGCAGTTCGGGGGCGCATGAACCTGAGCTATCGCTGGCTGCGTGCGCTCGCGCCCGACCTGGACGCGACGCCCGAGCAGGTCGCCGACCGGCTGGCCATGCTGGGCGCACCCGTGGACGAGGTCGTGCCGCTCGGCGCGGGGCTGGGCGACATCGTGGTGGGTCGCGTCCTGGCGACGCGTCCGCACCCGAACGCCGACCGCCTGACGCTGTGCGACGTGGACGCGGGCACCGGCGAGACATTCCAGGTGGTGTGCGGCGCGCCCAACGTGGTGGCCGACGCGCTGTTCCCGCTGGCGCCCGTCGGCGCGACGCTGCCGGACGGCATGAAGATCCGCAAGGCGAAGATCCGCGGGGAGGAGAGCCGCGGCATGCTGTGCAGCGAGCGGGAGCTGGGGCTGGGCCGCGGCCACGAGGGCATCATGCGCCTGCCGGACGGGCTCGAGCCCGGCACGCCGCTGCTGGACGCGCTGGCGCTGGACGACGTTCGGCTGGTCGTGGACGTGACGCCCAACCGCGGCGACCTGCTCTCGCAGCTGGGCCTGGCCCGCGAACTCGCGCCGCACGGCGTCCGCTCACTGCGGCTGCCGGCCATCCCCGGCGGCGGCGAGCCCGACCTGGAGGTGGCGGCGGGCGATCGGGAATCCGGGGTGGCCGGCCGCCGGGTCCGGTTGGAGGACGAGGGCGGCTGGCGCTACATGGCGGCCGTGATCCGCGGCGTGCGGGTCGCTCCGAGCCCCGCCTGGCTGGCCGCGCGACTCCGCGCGATCGGCGCGCGGCCGATCAACAACGTGGTGGACGCGACCAACTGGGTCCTCTTCGAGCTGGGGCAGCCGCTGCACGCGTTCGACCTGGATCGCCTGCGCGGCGCGGTCGTCGCCGTCCGTGCTGCGCACCCCGGTGAGCGGCTGCGCACGCTCGACGGCGTCGAGCGCGAGCTGCCGGACGATGCGCTGGTGATCGCCGACGGCGAGGGTGCCGTGGCGGTGGCCGGAGTGATGGGCGGGGAGGAGTCGGAGGTGTCCCCGGAGACGCGCGACATCCTGCTGGAGTGCGCGCTGTTCGACCCGAAGCGGGTGCGCGCGACGCGCCGCGCGCTCGGCCTGTCGACCGACGCCAGCTACCGCTTCGAGCGCGGCGTGGACCCGGACGGCATGGAGGCGGCGCTGCGGCGAGCCGTCGAGATCATCGTGGCCACGGCCGGCGGCAGCGCTGAGCACCAGGTGGCGGACGCACGCGGGGCGGCCCTCGAGCCGCGCCGGTTGCGGCTGCGGCCTTCGCGCGCCACGTCCGTGCTGGGACTCGAGCTGACCCCCGAACGCATCGCCGACCTGCTCGCCCCGCTCGGCTTTCAGCCCGAGGTGCAGGAGGGCGACGTGGTCGTCCGCGTGCCGGGCTACCGCCGTCACGACGTGGAGCGCGAGATCGACCTGGTCGAGGAGGTCGCGCGCCGCATCGGCTACGATCACATCCCTGAACAGGCGCGACCCGCCCGCGTCGGCGCCATGGCGGACCACCCGCTCAGCCGGGTCGAGGATCGGCTGCGCGACCGGCTCACCGCGCTCGGTCTGCTGGAGGCGCGCTCCGTCCCGTTCGTGCCGGCCAGTGACGGCTCGGTCGAGCTGCTGCTGCCGCTGTCCGCCGAGGAGAGCCGGCTGCGCGGCGCGCTGCTGCCCGGGCTGGTGCGGCGCGTGCGGCACAACCAGGCTCGCGGCCGCGGCGACGTGCGACTCTTCGAACTGGGTACGGCGTTCTGCACCGCCGGTGGCGGAGAGCTGCCCGGGGAGGCGGCGCGCGTGGCCGCGGTGCTCACGGGTCCCGCGCGACCGCCGCACTGGACGGGGGCGGTGCCCGACCACGATGTGTGGGACCTGAAGGGCCTGATGGAGTCACTGGCGGCCGAGATCGGCGGCCGCGGCTGGACGGTCGAGCCGGCCGTGGAGCCGCTGGACCCGCGCCTGGCCGGTGACCTGCTGGTGGCGCGGGACCGCGACGGCCGGACCATCGGCTGGGGCGGCCGCGTCGATCCGCAGGTCGTGGACTCGCCCGCCTGGGCCACCGCGCCCGTGTGGGCCTGCGAGTTCGCACTGCGTCCGGCCGCGGACGAGGCCCGGGTCGCGTTCGTGCCGCCGCCCTCGCAGCCGGCCGTGGAGCGCGACCTGGCGCTGCTGCTGCCGGGCGGTGTCAGCGCGCGCCAGGTGCTGGACGTGGTCGGTCGCGCGGCCGGCGACCTGCTCGAGCGCGTCTGGCCGTTCGACCTGTACACCGGCGCGGGCGTGCCGGAGGGGCGGCGCAGCGTGGCCTTCCGGCTGACGTTCCGCGCCGCCGACCGCACGCTGCGCGACGAGGAGGTCGACGCGATCGTCGACCGGGTGCTGACCGCTCTAAGGGAGGAGCTGGATGTCGAGCGCCGCTGATCCACGTACGCTGGTCCCGCCCGAGTGGGACGAGCTGGAACTCTCGGTCCGTCGGCTGCTCGACGAGTTCGACGGCTGGCGCCGCCGCGCCGCCCGCGCGGAGGCGCGTGTGCAGGAGCTGGAGGCCGCTCTGTCCGACGTTTCCTCGGGCGCGATGGATCCGCTCGAGCTGCGCCGCCGCGTGCAGGCGCTCGAGGCCGAGAACGCGGCGCTGACGGATCGGCTGCGGCGCGCACACGGCAACGTCAGCCGCATCCTGGACCGGCTCGAGTTCGCGGGAGAGGCGTCATGAGCAGCCGCACGTCCGTCACGGTCGAGATCGCGGGGGAGGCTTACACCATCCGCACGGACGCGGACCCCGAGTACGCTCGCCGGTGCGCCGAGTACCTGGACGACGCGCTGGGCCGGATCGTCGGCGGCGGCAGCCCGGTCGAGCCGCACAAGGCGGTGCTGCTCGCCGCGCTCGGCATCGTCGACGAGCTGTTCCAGTCGCGCGACGACACGGAGGCCCTGCGCCGCCGCATCGGCTCGCTGGCGCGGCGTCTGAGCGCCGACGTGCGCGCCGTCACGCCGCCGGACGAGCTTGCGTCCCCTTCCTGACGCGGACTAGGTTTCCGGCGTCGACGGGGCGGCCAGATCGGCAGGACGGTTCGCCCGGGCAGCCCGCGTCGTCGGACCGTATCTGAGCCTTCCCGAGGCGCTCCGTGCGCCTCTTGCTGGAGCGATCATGACGACTGCCCTCACGATGGGCGCGGTCGCCCTCGTCTCTGTCATCCTGGGTCTCGTCCTCGGCTGGAGCCTCGAGCGGGCGCGGCTGAACCGCGCGCGACAGAGCGCCGAGCACGAGGCGGAGCGGATCCACAACGCCGCCCGTGAGGACGCCGAGCGGCTGCGCAAGGCTGCGGAGCTGGAAGGGCGGGAGGCCGCGTACAAGGCGCGCGAGGAGTGGGAGCGCGAGGAAACGCGCCGCAGGGAGGAGGTGGAGCGCGCGGAGCAGCGCGTGGAGCAGCGCCGCGGCGTGCTGGACCGCAAGTTCGAGACGCTGGACGGCCGCGAGGCGGACCTGGAGGGGCGTGAGAAGGAGCTGTCGCGCCGCTCCGAGGCGCTGGAGCAGTCCGCGCGCGAGCAGGAGCGGCTGACCCAGCAGACGCGCCAGCGTCTGGAGAGCCTGGCCGGCATGACCGCCGACGAGGCGCGCCGGCAGCTCATGCACGACCACGAGGAGCAGGCGCGCGCGGAGGCGGCCAACCGCATCCGCGAGATCCGCGAGACCGCGCGGCGCGACGCCGAGCGCGAGGCGCGCAACATCATCTCGCTGGCCATCCAGCGCGTCGCCGCCGACCACACCGCCGAGAGCACGGTCTCCGTGGTCAGTCTGCCGTCCGACGAGATGAAGGGGCGCATCATCGGCCGCGAGGGTCGCAACATCCGCGCGTTCGAGATGGCCACCGGCATCGACGTCATCATCGACGACACGCCGGAGGCCGTGATCCTGTCGGGCTTCGACCCCGTGCGCCGCGAGACCGCGCGCATCGCGCTGGAGAAGCTGGTGGCCGACGGCCGCATCCATCCCGGCCGCATCGAGGAGATCGTCGACAAGAGCCGGCGCGAGGTGGAGGAGGGGATGGTGCAGGCGGCCGAGGAGATCCTCTACGAGATGGGCGTGCACGGCGTCCACGCCGAGGTGGTCAAGGTGCTCGGCCGGCTGAAGTTCCGCACGTCCTACGGTCAGAACCAGCTGCTGCACTCCAAGGAGGTGGCGATCCTGGCGGGCAACATGGCCATGGAGATGGGACTCGATCCCATCCTGGCCCGCCGGATGGGGCTGCTGCACGACGTGGGCAAGGGGCTGACGCACGAGCACGAGGGCACGCACGTCGAGCTGGGCTGGAACCTGTGCAAGAAGTACAACGAGCCGGACGGCGTGCTGAACGCGATCAAGGCGCACCACGACGAGGAGCCGCACCGCTACCCGGAGACGTTCCTGGTCACGGCGGCGGACGCGATCAGCGGCGCCCGCCCCGGCGCGCGTCGCGAGATGTTCGAGACCTACGTCAAGCGGCTGGAGAAGCTGGAGGAGATCGCGAAGGACTTCCCGGGCGTCGAGCGCTGCTTCGCCATTCAGGCGGGCCGCGAGGTGCGGGTCATGGTTGACCCCGACGGCGTCGACGATCAGAACATGGCATCGCTGAGCGAGGGCATCGCGCGCCGCTTCGAGGAGGAGCTGCAGTACCCCGGCCAGATCAAGGTCGTGGTGATCCGCGAGACGCGCGCCGTCGACTTTGCACGCTGAGGAGGAGGACCGATGGCGACGATCATCGACGGACGCGCGCTGGCCGAGACCATGCGCGCCGAGATCGCGGAGGAAGCCGCCGCCTTCGAGGCGGAGTCCGGCGTGAAGCCCGGGCTGGCCACGGTGCTGGTCGGTGACGACCCGGCCAGCCACCAGTACGTGCGCATGAAGGGGCGTGCGGCGGAGAAGGCGGGCTTCCACAGCCGTCAGATCACGCTGCCGGGCGATACGCCCGAGGACGAGCTGCTGGCCGTGGTCGCGGGTCTGAACGCGGACGACGGCATCCACGGCATCCTGGTCCAGCTGCCGCTGCCGAAGCAGATCGACGAGAGCCGCGTGATCCACGCGATCGATCCGGCCAAGGACGTGGACGCGTTCCACCCGGTCAACGTCGGGCGGCTGGCCACGGGCGACCGCGACGTGCTGGCGCCCTGCACGCCCGCGGGCATCGTCGAGATGCTGGTGCGCTACGGCTACGACCCCGCCGGCAAGCACGTGGTCGTGATCGGCCGCTCCAACATCGTCGGCAAGCCGCTGGCGCTGCTGCTGCTCCGGCGCGGCCGCGGCGGCGACGCCACCGTGACGGTTGCCCACAGCCGGACGCCCGACCTGGCGGGTGTCACTCGCCAGGCCGACATCGTCGTGGCCGCGGTCGGGCAGCCGGAGCTGGTGACGCGCGACATGATCGCGCCCGGCGCCATCGTCGTGGACGTCGGCAGCAATCGCGTGGACGACCCGTCCACCGAGAAGGGATTCCGCTGGACCGGCGATGTGCGCTTCGACGAGGTCGCGGAGGTCGCCGAAGCCATCACGCCCTCCCCGGGCGGCGTGGGGCCGATGACCATCACCATGCTGCTCCGCAACACGCTGGAGGCCGCGCGTCGCCAGGCCGGAGAGAACGCCACCGCGCTGCGTTGAGCGACGTGGCGGACAACCTCGACCTCTTCGACGGGGCGCCCGCGCAGCCGACGCCGCGCTCGTCGGCCAGTACACCCGATCCGGCGGACGCGTCTCGCGAGCGCCGTGCGTCCGCGCCGGAGCAGGAAGCCGCGGAGGCGGCGCAGACGCGGAGCGCGCGTCTCGGTCCGGACGCCGAGCCGGTCGATTTCCCCGTCTACACGGTCTCGCAGCTGAACCGTGGCGTGCGTCGGCTGCTGGAGAACCGCGTCGGCACCCTCTGGGTCAGCGGCGAGGTCACGGGGTGGAAGCGCTACGACCGGACCGGCCACTGCTATTTCGGGCTGCGCGACTCGGAGGCGCAGGCGCGCGCCGTGATGTTCCGCACGGATGCGACGCGGCTGCCGATGGACCCGGACGAGGGGATGGAGGTGCGCGTGCTGGCCGAGCCGACGCTGTACGAGGCGCGCGGCGAGTTCCAGCTGGTGGTGCGCGCGCTGGAGACCGTCGGGGAGGACGGCCTGTGGCGTCTGGCCTTCGAGCGGCTGCGCGCGCGCCTGGACGCGGAGGGGCTGCTCGCGCCCGAGCGGAAGCGGCCGCTGCCGTCGTGCCCCGCCACCGTCGGTGTGGTCACCTCCGCGAGCGGCGCGGCACTGCGCGACATGCTGCACGTGATCGAGCGGCGCGCGCCCTGGGTGCGCGTGATCCACCGGCACGCTCGCGTGCAGGGCGAGGGCGCTGCGTTGGAGATCGCGGACGCGATCCGCGCCATCGTCGAGCGCACGAACGTGGAGGTGCTGATCGTGGGCCGCGGCGGCGGCTCGATCGAGGACCTGTGGGCTTTCAACGAGGAGCCGGTCGCGCGCGCCATCGCGGCCTGCGCCGTCCCGGTGATCAGCGCGGTCGGCCACGAGACGGACGTCACCATCGCGGACCTGGTCGCCGACGCGCGCGCACCGACGCCGTCCGCGGGCGCCGAGCGCGCCGTGCCCGACGCGCTGGACCTGGAACGGCGGCTGGACGGCTGCGCCGGCACGCTGCGCTACGCGCTGTCGCGCACGCTGGAGCGGCGCAGGACGCGCCAGCGGGACCTGGCGCGTGCCCTGCGCCGGGGGGTGGCCGACCGGCTGCGAGACCGGCGCGAGCGCACCGCCCGGCTGGCCGGCAGGCTCGAGGCGCTCTCGCCGCTGGGCGCGCTCGCGCGCGGCTACGCCGTGCCGCTGGCGCCGGGCGGGCACGTGCTCCGCAGCGCTGCGGAGTTCCGGCCGGGCGCCCGCTTCGAGCTGCGCGTGCGCGATGGCTCCGTGGCCTGCGACGTGGTCGACGTGCGACGGGAGGCGGAGGAGGCATCGTGAGCGAGGCGCCCACGCCGGAGCGGCTGGACGAGCGGCTGACGCGGCTCGAGGAGATCGTGCACCGGCTCGAGCGGCCCGACCTTGAGCTGGAAGACGCGCTGGCCCTCTTCGAGGAGGGCGTCGCCCACATGCGCGCGGCGCGGGAGCTGATCCGTACCACGGAGCTGCGCGTGGAGCAGCTGCTGGACGATGCGGACGGTGGCGCGGAGGGTGGTCCGGCGGCGGAAAGGGAAGCGGAGACGTGACCGCCGCCGCGGCGACCGATTTCGACCTCACCCGCTTCCTGGACGAGGAGCGCGAGCGGGTCGATGACGCGCTGGCCGACGCGGCCGACCTTCTGGCGCCTGGCAGGCTGCGCGACGCCGTGCGCTACGCGTTGCAGAGCCCCGGCAAGCGGCTGCGCCCCATCCTGCTCGTCGCCGCCTACCGCGCGGCGGGCGGCGCGGGTCCGGACGACGCCGCGCTGTACCGGCTGGCCACGGCGGTCGAGGTGGTACACGCCTACTCGCTGGTGCACGACGACCTGCCGTGCATGGACGACGACGACCTGCGGCGTGGCCGGCCCACGGTGCACCGGGCGTTCGACGCCGCCACGGCCGTCGCGGCGGGCGCGCTCATGATCCCGCTGGCGACGACGCTGATCGAGGACGCCGCCGCGGCGCTGGAGCTGGATGCATCGACGCGCCGCGCGCTGGTCAGGGAGCTGTGTGACGGCGCGGGCGCGGCGGGCATGGTCGGCGGACAGTGGCTGGACCTGCGTGCGGAGCGCAGCGGTCCCGACGTCCGGGAACTGGAAGCGATCCACTCGCGCAAGACGGGCGCGCTGATCGCCGCGGCCGCGCGCATGGGCGGCGTCGCGGCCGGCGCGGACGAGCAGCGCGTGCGCCTGCTCGGCGTCTACGGCAACAAGCTCGGCCTGGCGTTCCAGATCGCGGACGACCTGCTGGACGTGACCGCCGACGCGGCCACGCTGGGCAAGACCGCCGGCCGCGACCTCGAGCTGGGCAAGTCGACCTATCCCGCGCTGCTCGGCATCGCCGGTGCACGGGAGCTGGCGCTGGCGGAAGCGCACGTCGCGATGCGGGTGCTGCTGAAGGCGGAACTCGACACCCCGCCTCTGCTGGCGCTCGCGCGCTACGCGGTCGAGCGGGAGCGGTGACTCGACACGTCCCGCGGCGCGCGGTACAATACGGCTTCGCTACAACGCCAGTGAGGAGGCGGACTTGCCCCTTCTTGAACAGATTCATGAGCCGGCCGATCTGCGGCGGCTGGAACGGGACCAGCTCCCGGACGTCGCGCAGGAGGTGCGCGACCGGCTGATCGACGTGATCAGCAAGGTCGGCGGCCACTTCGCGCCCGGGCTGGGCGTGGTCGAGCTGACCATCGCGCTTCACTACGTGTTCGACACGCCGCGCGACCGGCTGGTCTGGGACGTGGGCCACCAGGGCTATCCGCACAAGATCCTGACCGGCCGCAACGAGGCCTTCGAGCGGATCCGTCAGAAGGGCGGCGCGTCCGGCTTCCTGAAGCGCGACGAGTCGGAGTACGACACGTTCGGCGCCGGCCACGCCGCCACGTCCATCTCGGCCGCCCTGGGCATGGCCACGCAGCGCGACCTGCGCGGCGAGCAGAACAAGGTCGTCGCCATCATCGGCGACGGCGCCATGACCTGCGGCATGGCCTACGAGGCGCTCAACAACGCCGGCCACACCGATCGCGACCTGATCGTCGTCCTCAACGACAACGAGATGTCCATCTCGCCCAACGTGGGCGCGATGCACAAGTACCTGAACAAGGTCGTCACCAACCCCATCTACAACCGTGTGCGCGACGAGATCAAGAAGGTGGTGCGCCGCACGCCCGAGATCGTCGAGGACATGGTGCTGAAGATGGAGGAGAGCGTGAAGGGGCTGCTGGTCCCGGGCACGCTCTTCGAGGAGCTGGGCTTCCGCTACTTCGGCCCCATCGACGGCCACGACACGGACGCGCTGGTCGAGACCTTCGAGCAGGTGCGCAAGATGAGCGGTCCGCGCCTGGTCCACGTGCTCACGCAGAAGGGCAAGGGCTATCCGCTGGCCGAGGAGAACCCGGTCGTCTGGCACGGCGCCAAGCCGTTCGACAAGATCAGCGGCCAGATGTCCAGGAAGGGCGGCAACCCGGCCTACACCAGCGTGTTCGGCAAGGGGCTGGTCGAGCTGGGTGCCCGGCTCGAGGACCTGACCGTGATCACCGCGGCCATGCCGAGCGGCACGGGCACCGGCGCGTTCGGGGAGGCGTATCCCGACCGCTACTTCGACGTCGGCATCGCGGAAGGCCACGGCGTCACCTTCGCCGCGGGTCTGGCGGCCGAGGGCGGCCGGCCGCTGGTCGCGATCTACTCGACGTTCCTGCAGCGCGCGTACGACTCGATCATCCACGACGTCGCGATCCAGAAGCTGCCCGTGGTCTTCTGCATGGACCGGGCGGGGCTGGTCGGCAACGATGGCCCCACGCATATGGGCCTCTACGACATCGCCTACCTGATGGCGGTGCCCAACGCCGTGGTGACCGCGCCCAAGGACGGGGCGGAGATGCTGGCGCTGACGCGGCTGGGCGTCGAGCGGCGCCACCCCGGTCCCTTCTCGGTGCGCTACCCGCGGGACGTGGTACCCGCGCCGGTGCCCGCGCTGGACGAGATCCCGGACGTGGAGTGGGGCAGCTGGGAAATGCTGCGCCGCGGCGAGGGGATCGCGCTCCTGGCGGTGGGCACGATGGTCGGTCCGTCGCTCGAGGCCGCGCGCCTGCTCGAGGAGCAGGGGCACAGCGCCACCGTGGTCAACTGCCGCTTCCTCAAGCCGATGGACGAGGCGATGCTCGCCGACGTGCTGGACCGGCACGCCGCGGTGCTCACGGTCGAGGAGGGCACGGTCGTGAACGGCTTCGGCGCGGCAGTCGCGCAGCGCGCGGCCGGAGACGACGGCAGCACGCGCGTGCGCGTGGACGTGCTCGGCGTGCCCGATCGCCTGATCGAGCACGCGTCGCGCGGCGAGCAGCTCGAAGAGGTGGGTCTGACCCCGCGCGCCATCGCGGCGCGTGCGTCCGCGCTGGCGCGCGGCGCCGGCCTCGCGCCCGTCGCCGAGACGGCCTGATGGCGGCGGACCCGCCGGTCTTCCGACGGGTCGGCGTCGTCGGCCAGGCGCGCCAGGCCGAGATCGAGAGCGTCGCGCGCACACTGCGCGACCTGGCCGAACGCCACGGCTTCGAACTGCGCGCCGAGGAGACGCTGGCGGAGCACCTGCCGGGCGCACCGCCGTTCCAGCCCGGCGCGGTGGACCTGCTGATCACGCTCGGTGGCGATGGCACCCTGCTGTCCGGCGCACGCGCGGTGGCGCCCTTCGGCACGCCGGTGCTGGGCGTGAACCTCGGCCACCTCGGCTTCCTCACCTCCGTCACCGCGACCGAACTGGACGGCTCGTTCGAGCGGCTCATGCGCGGCGAGTACTGGATGGACACGCGCTTCACGCTGGACGTGCGCGTGCACCGGCCCGACGGCGCGGAAGGCGAGCCGTACCTCGCCCTCAACGACGCCGTGCTGCACAAGGGCGGCCTCGCCCGCATGCTGCGGCTGGCCGTGCACGTCGGGGAGGAGCGCGAGGAGATCGGCACCTACAGCGCCGACGGCATCATCGTCTCGACGCCCACGGGTTCGACGGCCTACTCGCTGTCAGCGGGCGGACCGATCGTCGAGCCGACGGTGGAGTGCATGATCGCGACGCCGATCTGCCCGCACACGCTGGCCGTGCGGCCGCTGGTGCTGCCCGCCGACATGGTGGTGACGGTCGAGGTGCGCACGCCGAACACCGAGCTGCTGCTGACCGTGGATGGCCAGGAGGGCGAGCGGCTGGAGTCCGGCGGCCGGCTGGTGATCCGCCGCGGCTCCGCCACCGTGCCGCTGGTCCGTTTCGGCGACCAGTCGTTCTTCTCCACGCTGCGCAACAAGCTGCACTGGATCGAGCGCGGAGAACGCGTCCGCTGAGCCACCGGCCGCGGCGCGGCCCGCGGGCGCCGTCGCGGCCGGTCGGGCCATTGATGCGTCCCCGCGCGCCCGGGTATACTTCGCCATGCTGCTCGAGCTGCGCATCCGCAACTACGCCGTCATCGACAATCTCGGTATCCGCCTCGCGCCGGGGCTCAACATCCTGACCGGCGAGACGGGGGCCGGGAAGTCGATCATCGTGGGCGCCCTCTCTCTGCTGCTCGGCGAGCGCGCTTCCAGCGAACTGGTGCGGCCGGGCGCCGAGCGCGCCACCGTCGAGGGCGTGTTCGACGTGGCCGACGACGACGTGCTGCTGTCGCTGCTGGACGAGCAGGGGCTGCAGCCGGAGGACGGCCTGCTCATCCTGCGGCGCGAGGTGGCGGTGCAGGGTCGAAACCGCGCCTGGGTGAACGGCTCGGCCGCGACCGCCACGCTGGTGGGGGAGATCGGCGCGCGCCTCGTCGACCTGCATGGCCAGCACGAGCACCAAGCGCTGCTGCGTCCGGACGAGCAGCGCGCGATCCTGGACGCTTACGCGGATGCCGGCGACGCCGCCCGACGCGTCGCCTCCCTGCACGCCGAGGTGGCCAGCCTGCGCCGGGAGCTGGAAGCCTTCGAGGCGCGACGCAGGGAGACGGAGCAGCGCGCCGACTTCCTGCGCTTCCAGGCCGACGAGATCGAGGGCGCGGCGCTGAAGGCGGGGGAGGACGACCAGATCGAGGAGCGGCTGCGCCGCCTGGAGCACGCCGAGGACCTGGTGCGCGATTCGGGCAGCCTGCATGACGCGCTGTACGCCGGCGACGAGTCGATCTCCTCGCAGCTCGGCGCACTGCGTCGCACGCTGCGCCGCCTCCTCGAGATCGATCCGTCGCAGGAGGACGCGCAGGCGCTGCTCGAGACCGCCTACTACAACATCGAGGAGCTCGGCCGCCGCATGGGAGACTATGCCGCGGCCGTCGAATTCGATCCCGGCGCGCTGGAGCGGCTGCGTCGGCGCCGGGACCAGATCATCCGCCTCAAGTCCAAGTACGGCGAAACGCTCGCGGACGTGATCGCGCTGGCCGAGCGCGCGCGCGCCGAGCTGGACACGCTGGAGAACGCCGACATGGATCGGCGGGACCTCGAGTCCCGTGTCGAAGCACGTACGCAGGCGCTGGCGGATGCGGCCGGTCAGCTGAGCGAGCTGCGCGAGGCGGCCTCGCGCAGCATCGCCGCGGACGTGGAGCCGCTGCTGCACGAGCTGGGGCTGCCCGGCGCGCGCTTCATCGTCCAGCTCACGGCGCGCGAGGCCATCGCCGTGCACGGCGCCGAGGACGTCGAATTCATGGTCGCGCTGAACCGCGGCTTCGAGCCGCGGCCGCTGCGGCGCGTCGCATCGGGCGGCGAACTCGCGCGCGTCATGCTGGCGCTCAAGACGGTGCTCGCACGCCACGACCGCGTGCCCACGCTGGTGTTCGACGAGGTCGACGTGGGCGTGGGCGGCCAGGTGGCGCATCGCCTCGGCGAGACGCTGGCCGACGTCGCGCGCCACCACCAGGTCTTCGTCATCACGCACCTGCCGCAGATCGCCTCGCGCGCGGACCACCACCTGCGCGTCGAGAAGGAGGAGCACGAGGGCACCGCGCTCACGCGCGTGCACGACCTTCAGGAGGACGAGCGCGTCCGCGAACTGGTCCGCATGCTGGGCGGCGACCCTGCCGACACCGAGTCGCTGGAGCATGCGCGGAAGCTGCTCGCCACCGCGTGATTTTCGGGTTGACGATGACGGGCACGTCCCGCTACAATCAGCGCCCGGACGGAAGGGACCCCGTTTCGGGATCCTCGCGGGAATAGCTCAGTTGGTAGAGCGTCACGTTGCCAACGTGAAGGTCGCCGGTTCGAGCCCGGTTTCCCGCTCTGCAGGGGCGAGTTTCGGCTCGCCCTTTTGCTTGATGGCCCCGTAGCCAAGTGGTAAGGCAGAGGTCTGCAAAACCTCCATCGGCGGTTCGAATCCGCCCGGGGCCTCCTCGACGACGAGGGTCTGCATCCGCGGATGCAGACCCTCGTTGCGCATCCGTACCCGCCGCCGTACCCGGGCCGTACGGGGAACAGAATTTGCGACCGGCCGCGTCCGGTTCGGAAGCTTGTTTTCCCTTGAAACAGCGAGGCTCTCGGCGGTGAAGAACCTCTTCTCCAGCGATATCTCCGACGCCGCCCGCAAGCGGGTCGACATCGCGGTCGCCATGGCCGAGGAACGACTGCTCGAGACGCACGTCGAGCACGCGCTCCGGCTCATCGAGCTGACCGGCGACCACATCGAGTTCGACGAAGCGCTCGACATCTACACGCGCATGCTGCGTCTGTCGGCCGATGACTCGCGCGCCATCAGCACGCAGGCGCTGGCGCGACTGGGCGAGCGCGGCGCGGGCGGCAGCTCGTGGGTCGACCGCCTGGCCGGCGCGGAAAAGCGCACGGACGCCGACCGCCGTTCGGTGCTGCAGGGTCTGCGGTCGCGCCTGCGCGGTCGCGTCAACGACCAGCTGAGGCAGTACGTCGAGTTCCACGCGGCCCGCACCGAGGTCGCACTCCTCGAGACCCACGTCCAGAACGCGCTGCACTTCATCGAGATCCTCGAAAGCGAGATGTCGGTGAACGAGTCCGTCGAACTCTACCTGGACGCGCTCGAGGTGCGGGACAGCATCGCGGAAGTGGTCTATTACATCTCGCTCGCCCGCGCGAGCGAGCAGCACCTGCCGCCGACCGGTGGACGTGGCGGCGCGGATGCGGAAAGCCGGGACAGTGGCGCCCCCAGCGCCCGTGTGACCGGAGCGGAATAGACGCTGTATCTGTCGGTTGGGTCGGCGGTTACGCGATCGCATAAAGTTGGAACACGGATTGCGTAGCACCGGCCGCGTGTCTCGGCGACGGCTGCCGGACACACCGAAAGAGTCGCCCTGGGAGGGTACGACGAGCGAAGGACACACGTACACCGACCGACTGGTGGTGCGCTTTCTGCAACGGGGCGACCGGCATACGCGTGAGCGGTGCGGCGCCACCATCGGGGCAAACGGGGAAACTGAGAGCGTCACGGTTCCCAACTGAGGAGGGAGTGGAGGAGATGAAACGTACGGCAATGACGGGACTGGCCGTGGCCTTTGCGGTAGCGGCCGCGAGTCCGGTGGCAGCCCAGGAATACCGGTTCGACATCGGCGTCGACGGCGGCTTCGCGTACTTCACGTCGTCGCTGACCGAGGACGACGGACTGCCGGAGGACGTGCAGTTCGGTCCGGGCTGGATCGCGGGCTTCGAGGCGACGGGCTGGATCACGCCGCGCTGGGGTCTGCGCTTCGATCTGGGCTACACCGAGAAGTCGCTGAAGCAGGGGGACACCGAGCTCCTCTTCGAGGACGAGGACGGTGACCTGATGGAGGACATCAACATGTGGGACGTGGCCGGTTCGCTGGTGTTCCGCTTTGCGGGACCGGAGCCGGGCGAGTTCCTGGGCCTCGAGGTGATGCCCTACATCTCGGCGGGTGCGGGCGTGAAGATCTTCGATCCGGCGACGGATGGTGAGTTCTTCGGCTTCCTGCCGACTCGTGAGCCGCCGGCCGTGGACTCGATGTTCCTGGCGGGCAAGACGATGCTCGAGGGCCGTGCCGCACTCGGTGCGGACTTCCGCGTGCTGCCGCGCCTGGTGATCCGTGCCGAGGTGGGCGACATCTTCTTCGATTCGCCGATCTACGAGACGGCAGCGGACGACGAGGACGTGGGCAAGGTCGTGCACGAGCTGTACGGCACGCTGGGCCTGGCGGTCCCGCTCGGCTTCATCTATCCGCCGCCGGTCGCGGTTGCGCCGCCGCCGCCGCCGCCTGCGCCTGCTCCGCCGCCGCCGCCGGCCGAGGAGACGGTGCGCGTGTGCGTGATCGATCCGATGGCGCCGAACGGCGTGCAGACGGTCGAGGCGATCTACCTGGTCGAGCAGGGTGACACGGTGGTGGTCCGGAACGGCCAGCGCGTCGCGATCGCGACGGCGTTCGGCAACGTGCCGGTCGCGCCGAATCAGAACTGGTACATCGCGGGTGAGCCGCTCGTCTTCGAGATGGACGACGCTCGCACGGAGTTCGTGAGCTACGGCGGCGCGCGGGTGATCCCGAGCGGTTCGCTGGCGCTGCTGGGCTGGCAGAACGGTGTGCCGGTCTACGCGGACGCGGACGATGTGGCCGACGTGCGCGAGCAGTGGGAGGACATGCGCGAGGAAGCGGCCCAGAACGATCTGGACGACTACCTCGAGCAGCGTGACGATCTGGCCGAGGAGTTCAGCGAGGTGCAGTTCGTGTACGTGCCGATGCAGCCGGTCGGCTGCGTCTTCCAGGCCCTGCAGCGGGTCGAGGAAGTGCGGAAGGGCGCGAGGAACTGACGCGCGCCTGAAGCACGGGCAGGAGAACGGCGTCCGACCTTCGGGTCGGGCGCCGTTTTTCATTGCTGGTGGGCGCCGTCCGACCGTTCCCCGGCCTTTTGCCGTGCCCGGGGCGCGGGCGTAGCTTGGGCGCCGCGATGGCCGCAGCGGTGCGGCCGACGACCCGGGACGAGGCAGGGATGACCGAAGCGGATACGCTGAAGCGGCGCGCGGCCGAGCGTGCGGTCCAGTTCGTGGAGTCCGGCATGACGGTCGGGCTCGGCACGGGCTCCACCGCGCGCCACGTTGTGGACGTGCTGAGGGAGCGGCTGGAGTCGGGCGCGCTGCGGGACGTGCGCGGCGTGCCGACCTCGGAGGCGACACGGCGGCACGCGGAGTCGAGTGGCATCCCGCTGGTGGAGCTGGGCGTGGCGGGCCGCTGCGACGTGACGATCGACGGGGCGGACGAGGTGGATCCGCGGCTGAACCTGATCAAGGGGCTGGGCGCGGCGCTGCTGTGGGAGAAGATCGTCGCGCGCAACTCGGAGCGGCTGGTCATCGTGGCCGACGGCAGCAAGCTGGTCGAGCGGCTGGGCGAGCGGGCGCCGGTGCCGGTCGAGGTGGTGCCCTTCGGGTGGCAGGTCCACCTGCCCTTCTTGGAGTCGCTGGGCGCGCGGCCACGCGTGCGGGAGGGTGCGGGGGGCGACCCGCTGCGTACCGACGGGGGCCACTTCATCGTGGATTGCGGCTTCGACGGCGGAGTACCCGATCCGTTCCGCTTCGAGGCGGAGGCATCGGCGCGCACCGGCATCGTCGAGACGGGGCTGTTCCTGGCGATGGCGAGCGCGGTGGTGGTCGCGGAAGCCGCGGGCGTGCGCGTGCTGGAGCCGGACCATGGCTGAGCGGCCGGTCCGCATCGCGCCGTCCATCCTGTCGGCCGACTTCGCGCACCTGGGCGACGCGGTGCGCGCGGCCGAGGCGGGCGGTGCGGACTTCGTGCACGTGGACGTGATGGATGGCCAGTTCGTGCCGAACATCACCATCGGTCCGGCGGTGGCCGAGGCGGTGGCGCGCGTCACGGCGCTGCCGCTGGACGTGCACCTGATGATCGTGGAGCCGGACCGCTACCTGGACGCGTTCGCTACGGCGGGCGCGCACTACCTGACGGTGCACGTGGAGGCGGCCACGCATCTGCATCGTACGGTGCAGCGCATACGCGAGCTGGGGATGAAGCCAGGCGTTTCGCTGAACCCGGCCTCGCCGCCCGAGTCCGTCTCGGAGATCCTGGAGTACGTCGATCTGGTTCTGGTCATGACCGTGAATCCCGGCTTCGGCGGGCAGAAGTTCATCCCGTCGATGCCGCGCAAGATCGAACGTCTGCGCACGATGATCGACGATCTGGGACTGGACGACGTCGTCCTGGAGGTGGATGGCGGCATCTCTCCGGACACGGCGCCGATCGTGGTGGATGCGGGCGCGGACCTGCTGGTCGCGGGCGCGGCGGTGTTCAACGAACGAGCATCCGTGGCCGAGAACATTCGCGCGCTGCGGCAGGCCGCGGCCGGTCGCCGCGGGTAGCCGCCGCGGTCGAGACGACGCGCCGCCGCCGTCGGATGATGCGCCGCCGCGGCCAGTGTGATGCGCCGCCGCGGTTGAGGAGCTCCGCCGGCGCGGGTAGATTGGCCGCTCGCGCCGGGGTGGCGGAACGGTAGACGCGGCGGACTTAAAATCCGCGGGGCGCAAGCCCGTGTGGGTTCGAGACCCACCCCCGGCATCCACATCGGGATCGTATGGCCCCCCTGATCAATCTTCTGGCGGTCGCGGGAATCGCGGCGGTGGTGCTCCACATGCTCCGCGCGCTGGCGAGCGCGGCGCTGCGCAGTGCGCAGACGATGCTGGCCGACGAGGCCGGCGACGCGCGTGCGCGGCGCGGCGACCTGACCGGCGTCGAGGACGCGCGGCAGGCGGTCGGGCGTGCCCGCATCGAACGCAGGCGGGCGTTCCTGCTCGCCGCGGGCTGGGGCATCGCGCTGCTCGCGCCGCTGCTCACCCCCTGGACGCGGACCTTCTACGCCTGCTACTCGGCGCTGTGGCTGGCGGGCCGGTTGCGTCCGAGGAACGGGTCCGGCTCCCGCGACCTGCGTCGCACCGGCGACTGATGCGCATCACCTTCCTGGGCACGTCGGCCAGCCGGCCGACGGTCGGCCGCAACGTCTCGTCGCTGTTCGTACAGCGCGAGGGCGAGAGCTTCATGTTCGACTGCGGCGAGGGCACGCAGCGCCAGATGATGCGCTACGGCACCGGCTTCTCGCTCCACGACATCTTCTTCTCGCACCTGCACGCGGACCATTTCCTCGGCGTGATCGGGCTGCTGCGCACGATGGGATTGCAGGACCGGCGGGAGCCGATGCGGCTGTGGGCGCCGGCGGGCGGGCGACGCATCCTGGCGGAAGCCGTGCACCTGGGCGTGGAGCGGGTGCCCTTCGACATCACCATCAGCGAGATGGAGGCGGGGCAGCGGGTCGAGCGGGACGAGTTCGACATCGTGGCCTTCCGCGCGCATCACGGCGGCAGCGCGCTCGGCTACGCGCTGGTCGAGCACGACCGCCGCGGCCGCTTCGACGTGGAGCGCGCGCGCGCGCTGGGCGTGCCGGAAGGGCCCGCGTTCGGACGGCTGCACCGTGGCGACCCGATCGAGGTGGAGGGTGGCCGCGTGGTGCGGCCGGAGGACGTGGTCGGACCATCGCGGCCGGGACGGCGCGTGGTCTACACCGGCGATACGCGGCCATCGCGCGATACGGTCGACGCGGCGCAGGGGGCGGACGTGCTGGTGCACGAAGCCACGTTCGGAGAGGACGAGGCGGATCGCGCACGCGCCACGCGACACTCGACCGCGCGCGAGGCCGCCACCGTCGCGCGCCGCGCGGGCGTGCGCGCGCTCTATCTCACGCACATCTCGTCGCGTTACGCCGAGGACCCGCGCGCGCTGGAGCGGCAGGCGCGCAAGGTCTTTCGCCGCACGACCGTAGCGGCCGACGGCCTGGCGGTGGACATCCCCTACGCGCACGACGACGATGGCGACTGAGCCGATCCTGCCCGGCGACAAGTCGATCGCGCATCGCGCACTGCTCCTGTCCGCGATGGCGTCCGGCCGCTCGCGTATCCGCGGCCTGCCCGCCTCCGCGGACGTGCGCTCCACGCTGGACGCCCTGCGCCGGCTGGGCGTGCGCATCGAGCGGAGGGAGGGGGAGGGGGAGGGGGAGGTGACGGTGCACGCGTCGGGATCGGGCGGCTGGCAGTCGCCGGCCGGCGCGATCGACTGCGGCAACAGCGGCACCACCGCCCGGCTGCTGACCGGTGCGCTGGCCAGCTCCGGGGCCGTGGCTACGCTGGACGGCGATGCGTCACTGCGGGCCCGGCCCATGCGGCGCGTGACCGAGCCGCTGCGGGCGGCGGGCGCGGTGATCCGGGAGCTGGGGGAGCCGGATCGGCTGCCGCACCGGGTCACGGGTGGCGCACTGTCCTCGATCCGGCACCGGTCGGGCGTCGCCAGCGCGCAGGTCAAGAGTGCGCTGCTGCTGGCGGGTGCGGGCGCGGGCGTGCCGGTGGAGGTGTCGGAGCCGGAGCGCTCGCGCGACCACACCGAACGCATGCTCCAGGCGATGGGCATGGAGGTGCGGGGGGCGGCGGGTGCGGAGGGCTGGACGGTGCGGGCGGAGCCGGCGCGGCTGGCCGCCCTGGACGTGACGGTCCCGCGCGATGTCTCGGCCGCGGCGTTCCTGCTGGCCTACGCGCTGCTGGGCGGCGCGCCGGTGCGGCTGGAGGGGGTCGGCGTGAACCCCACCCGCACCGGCTTCCTGGACGTGGCGGCCGCGATGGGCGGAGTGGTGGAAGTGGAGCCGGACGCGGACGCGTCCGGAGGCGAGCCGACGGCGACGCTCGCGGCCGCGCCCGCATCGCTGCGCGCGGTGGAGGCAGGCCCCGCCGGCAACGCGCGCCTGATCGACGAGATCCCTATTCTTGCGGTCCTGGCCGCGCGCGCCGAAGGCGAGAGCCGCCTGCGTGGGTTGGGCGAACTGCGCGTCAAGGAGAGCGACCGGCTCTCGGCGCTGGCCGCGAACCTGCGCGTAGTGGGCGTCCAGGCGGAGGAGCAGGGCGACGACCTGGTGGTGCGGGGCACCGACCGGCCGCTGCAGGGCCGGGTGCGCGCCTTCGGCGACCATCGCATCGCGATGGCCTTCGCCGTGCTCGGCGCGCTGGACGGCAACCGGATCGAGGTGGATGACATGAGCGTGTGCGACGTCAGCTTTCCCGGCTTCGAGCGCGCGCTGCGCGCCGTGGCGGCCGGGGCACGGCGATGATCGTAGCGATCGACGGTCCGGCCGGCTCGGGCAAGAGCTCGACGGCGCGCGAGGTGGCGCGGCGTCTGGGCTTCCACCACGTGGATTCGGGGGCGTTCTACCGCGCCGTGACCTGGACCGCGCTGGAGACAGGGCTGCCGGAGGAGCGCTGGGCCGCGCTGGACGCCGCCGCGCTGGACGGCATGCGCATCGGCGCCGTGCCGGTGGCGCACGGCTTCCGCATGGAGGTGGACGGACGCGACGTGTCGCGCGAGATCCGGGAGCCCCGCGTCAATGCGCATGTGTCGGCCATCGCGCGGCTGCCGGCCGTGCGGGACTGGCTGCGCCAGCGCATGCACGGCCTGCGCGACAACGACCTGGTCATCGACGGCAGGGACATCGGCACGGTGGTCTTCCCGGACGCCGAGGTGAAGGTGTTCCTGGTCGCCGATCCAGAGGCCAGGGCCCGGAGGCGCCTGGCGGAGACAGGCGTGCTGGCGCCCTCGACGGACGATGTCGCGGCCGAGGTCGAGCGACTGCTCGCCCGCGACCGGGCCGACAGCGAACGGGAGGTTGCACCGCTCCGGCGTGCGGACGACGCCGTGCAGCTGGACACCACCGGGCTGGGCTTCGACGAGCAGGTGGAACGGGTGATCGAACTGGTGCGGTCCGCGCGCGCCTAGCGCGCCGCGCCGGCGGACGCGGGGCGGCGGTGCGGCGGTGCCACGGCCCCGCGGGTTGACGGCTCTGCGCCCTGTGGGTAGCTTCCCGGTCTCCCGCGCAAGGGTGCGCGGGCGCATGGGGCGCGGAGGCGCCCCTTGTCATTGATCACCCCTGCCTTCCGACGCCGCCCGGCTTCGGGAGCGGAAAGGACCCCAGCATGGCAAACCAGGCCGAAGCGACCGACACGGTCGTGGAGACGGAGCTTACCGAGGCGCAGCGCGCCAAGATCGCCCGCGACATCGGCATCCGCGCCGACCTCTTGGAGGAGGAGTACTCCTTCGAAGAGTACGAGCAGATGCTCGCGATGTACGAGGACACGCTCACCAACATCGAGGAAGGCGAGATCGTCACCGCGAAGGTGCTGCGCGTGACGGACAACTCGGTCATCCTCGACGTCGGCTTCAAGAGCGAGGGCGCGGTCAACCGGGACGAGTTCAAGAACCCGGAGGAGCTGCAGCCGGGCGACGAGGTGGACGTCTTCCTGGAGAGCCTCGAGGACGAAGAGGGCCGTGTCGTCCTGTCCAAGAAGAAGGCGGACTTCCTGCGGGTGTGGGAGAAGATCAAGACCGCCTACGAGAACGACGACAAGGTGCCGGGCACGCTGACGCGCAAGATCAAGGGCGGCGTGACGGTGGACCTGATGGGCGTGGACGCGTTCCTGCCGGGCTCGCAGATCGCCCTGCGGCGCGTGCCGAACATCGAGGACCTGCTGGGTCAGCAGTACAACTTCAAGATCATCAAGCTCAACAAGCGGCGCCGCAACATCGTGGTCAGCCGCCGTGTGCTGCTGGAGGCGGAGCGCGAGAAGAAGCGCGAGCTGCTGGTCAAGGAGCTGCTGGTCGGCCAGGTGCGCCGCGGCGTGGTCAAGAACGTGACCGACTTCGGTGCGTTCATCGACCTGGGCGGCATGGACGGCCTGCTGCACATCACCGACATGAGCTGGGGCCGCGTCGGTCATCCGTCGGAGGTCGTCTCGATCGGCGACGAGATGGACGTCAAGGTCCTGGACATCGACTGGAACCGCGAGCGCATCTCGCTCGGGCTCAAGCAGCTGCTGCCGTATCCGTGGAAGGACGTCGAGAAGAAGTACCCCGTCGGCTCGCGCGTGTACGGCCGCGTGGTCTCGATCACCAACTACGGCGCGTTCATCGAGCTGGAGAAGGGCGTCGAGGGTCTGGTGCACGTCTCGGAGATGTCCTGGACGCGCAACGTGCGGCACCCGTCGCAGCTGGTGAACATCGGCGACGAGATCGAGGCCGTGGTGCTGAACGTCGACCGCGAGGACGAGAAGATCTCGCTCGGCATGAAGCAGACGGAGCAGGATCCGTGGCTGGCGCTGCCGGCGAAGTATCCGACGGGCACGCGGGTCAGCGGCACGGTCCGCAACCTGACGTCGTTCGGCGCGTTCGTGGAGATCGAGCCGGGCATCGACGGTCTGATCCACGTGAGCGACATGAGCTGGACCAAGCGGATCCAGCATCCGTCGGAGGTGCTGCGCAAGGGTGAGGACGTGGAGGTCGTGGTGCTCTCGGTGGACGCCGAGAACAAGCGCATCTCACTCGGCCTGAAGCAGACGCAGGACGATCCGTGGTACCAGCTGGTCGAGCAGTTCGCGCCCGGCACCGAGGTGCGTGGCAAGATCGCGCGCATGAGCGAGGACGGCGTGGTGGTCGACCTGGGCGACGACATCGAGGGCTTCGTGCCGTCGAGCCAGATCCCGATCGACGGCATGAAGGACCCGAACGAGTACCTGGACGAGGGCCAGGAGATGGGCCTCAAGGTGATCGAGTCGGACGCCGTCAATCGCCGCATCGTGCTCGAGGTGACGGAGATGCCCGAGCTGCGCGAGAAGAAGGCTGCGCCGGCCGAGGGCGAGGCGCCCGAGGGCGGTGAGGCCGCGGCCGAGGGTGAGTCCACGGCGGAAGTCGAGGACGAGGCGACGGCCGAGGCAGAGGGTGGCGCGGAAGCGGAAGCCGAGGAACCGGTGGCCGCGACGGCCGGTGAAGGCGAGGACGAGGCCGAGGACTGATCCGGCCGCGTACCGCAGCAGGGAAGGGACGGGCTCTCGACGAGGGCCCGTCCCTTTTTTATGTGCCCGCGCAGGCCTACTTTGCGCGCCCGCAACCGAGGCTCGGCAACCGGATGATGAAGCATTGATGGCGACGGCGGTTTTGAGGCGGACGATCTGCGCGGTGGTATTGTGCGCGGCGGCCGGCTGCACCGTGGGCGAGACGGGCGCGCCCGAGCAGCCCGGGCGCGTGACCACCGGCGCGCAGGACGCGGCGGCGGCCGAGCTGCTGGCTAGCGCGCGACGCGCCCTGGAAGCCGGCGAGGCGGCCGAGGCGCTGCGCACGGCCAACCGGATCATGGAGTTGCACTCGCGCACGCCGGCCGCGCTGCCGGCGCGGTGGGTGGGCGCGCGTGCGGCCTACGAGCTGGGCGACTATGGCGTGGCCATCGAGCTGGCGGAGTCGTACGCCAGCCGCGTCGGCGGGAGGGAGGCGGAGGAGGCGCGGGCGCTGGTGGAGCGGGCGCGCACGGCGCGAGCGCGGGCGGCCGAGACGATCCGCGTCGGTGCGATCCTGCCCGAGACGGGGCCGGATTACCTGCGGCAGTACGGCGAACTGGTGATGCAGGGTATCCAGCTGGCCTTCGACGACGCGGGGCGCGGCATCGAACTGGTGGTGCTGGACGACGCGGGCGATCCGCTCCGTTCGGCGCAGGTGCTGGACGAGCTGGAATCGCGCGGCGTGCGCGCCGTCATCGGCCCGATGCTGACGCGCGGCCTGGTGGAGGCGGCGCGGGCGCGGGACGGCGAGCTGGTGCTGGTCAGCCCCACGGCGTCCGAAACGCCGTCCGGCCTGCGCGGCGCCTACACGCTGAACGCGCCCGACACGCGCGGCGCGGACAGCATCGCCCGCTACGCGGTGGCCGCGGGCGCGCAGACGGCCGCGATCCTGTTCCCGCGCATGATCCAGCACGAACAGGAGGCGTACGCGTTCCGGGAGACGTTCGAAGGGGCGGGCGGGCACATCGTCGAATGGATCGGCTTCGATTCCGCGACCACGACGTTCGCCGCGCAGCTGGAGCGCGTGGCGCAGGCCGGGCCGGACGTGATGTTCCTGCCGCTGAGCCCGCGCGTGGTACGCCTGCTGGCGCCCCAGATCTCGTACTACGGGCTGGATAGCCTGGTCGTGCTGGGCAACGACGCGTGGGTCGATCCCGAGGTGCTGCGGCTGGTCTCGCCCGGCTTCCTGGAGGGCGTGGTCGCGGCGGCGCAGCAGGGCGCGGCGCTGCAGGGACCGGCCTGGACCGACTTCGTACAGGTCTACGAGCAGCGCTACCGCCGTTCGCTGGACAACCCGTTCCCGGCGCTTGGCTACGACGCGGCCCGGCTGGTGATCGACGCGCTGGTGCCCGGGCAGAACGACCCGGCGGAGGTGGCGCGGCGGCTCGCGGCAGGGCTCGAGGTGGAGGGCGCCAGCGGCACGCTGGCGGTGCGCGAGGGCACACTGACCCGCCGGCCGTTCCTGGTCCGCATCCGCAACGGCGCGCTGGAGCCGGCGCCGCCGCCGTCGCTGCTGCTGCCCGCGCAGCCGGTCGGAAGCGGCACGGGTGCGGCGTCCGGTGCGGCGTCGGGCCTGCCCGCGCAGCGGGGCACGGGGGGCGAGCGATGACGATGTCCGAGAAGCTGCGTCAGCTGGAGGAGCTGCGCCGGCAGTCGGAGCTGGGCGGCGGGGAGGAGCGGCTGGAAGCGCAGCACGAGCGCGGCAAGCTGTCCGCGCGCGAGCGGCTGGACCTGCTGCTGGACGAGGGCAGCTTCGTGGAGCTGGACCGCTTCGTCACGCACCGCACCGTCGGCTTCGGCCTCGAGAAGAAGAAGTTCCTGGGCGACGGCGTGGTCACCGGCTACGGCACCGTCCACGGCCGCACCGTCTACGTGTTCAGCCAGGACTTCACCGTGTTCGGCGGCTCCCTGTCGGAGGCGCACGCGGAGAAGATCGTCAAGATCATGGACCTGGCGCTGAAGAACGGCGCGCCGGTGATCGGTCTGAACGACTCGGGCGGCGCGCGCATCCAGGAGGGCGTGGTCAGCCTGGGCGGCTACGCGGACATCTTCCTGCGCAATACGCTGGCGAGCGGCGTGGTGCCGCAGATCAGCGCGATCCTGGGTCCGTGCGCGGGTGGAGCGGTCTACTCGCCGGCCATCACCGACTTCGTCTTCATGGTCCGCCACACGAGCTACATGTTCGTGACCGGGCCGAACGTGGTGAAGACGGTCACGCACGAGGACATCGACATGGAGGGGCTGGGCGGTGCGGACGTGCATGCCGGCACGTCGGGCGTCGCGCACTTCGCCATGGACTCCGAGGTCGAGTGCCTGGCCGCGATCCGCGAGCTGCTCCGCTTCCTGCCGTCCAACAACCGCGAGGATCCGCCGCTGGTCGAGGGCGGCGACCCCGTCGACCGCATGGACGAGGAGCTGCTCTCGATCGTGCCGGACGAGCCGACGCGCCCCTACGACATGCACGACGTAATCCGCCGCGTGGTGGACGACGGCGACTTCTTCGAGGTGCACGCCGACTTCGCCGGCAACATCCTGTGCGGCTTCGCGCGGCTGGGTGGCCGGCCGGTCGGCATCGTGGCGAACCAGCCGGCGGTGCTGGCGGGCGTGCTGGACATCAACAGCTCGGTCAAGGGCGCGCGCTTCGTCCGCTTCTGCGATGCGTTCAACGTGCCGCTGGTCGTGTTCGAGGACGTGCCCGGCTTCCTGCCGGGCGTGGGCCAGGAGCACGGTGGCATCATCCGCCACGGCGCCAAGCTGCTGTACGCCTTCTGCGAGGCCACCGTGCCGCGCATCACGGTGATCACGCGCAAGGCGTACGGCGGTGCGTACGACGTCATGAACTCGAAGCACATCCGCGGCGACCTGAACCTGGCCTGGCCGACCGCCGAGATCGCGGTCATGGGGCCGAAGGGCGCGGTCGAGGTGCTGTTCCGCCGCGAGATCGCCGCCGCGGACGATCCGGAGGCGGTCGCGAAGCAACGTGAGCAGGAGTACCGCGACCAGTTCGCCAACCCGTACATCGCGGCGGCGCGCGGCTACATCGACGACGTGATCGACCCGCGCGAGACGCGGCCGCGGCTGATCCGTGCGCTGGACATGCTGCGCAACAAGCGGGACGCGAACCCGCCGAAGAAGCACGGCAACCTGCCGCTCTGACGATGCTCGAGAAGGTGCTGGTCGCGAACCGCGGCGAGATCGCGCTGCGCATCATCCGCGCGTGCCGGGAGCTGGGCATCCGCTCCGTGGCGGTCTATTCGGAGGCGGATCGCCTGTCGCCGCACGTGCAGGCGGCGGACGAGGCGTACCTGCTGGGCCCGGCGCCGTCGTCGGAGAGCTACCTGCGCATCGACCGTCTGATCGAGGTCGCGCAGCGAGCGGGCTGCGACGCGGTGCACCCCGGCTACGGCTTCCTGGCGGAGCGCGCGCCGTTCGCGGCCGCCGTGGAGCAGGCGGGTCTGACCTTCGTCGGGCCGCCGGCCTCCGCGATCGAGGCGATGGGCGACAAGACGGCGGCGCGGCGGCGCATGATCGACGCGGGCGTCCCGGTCGTGCCGGGCATGGCCGAGCCGGCGGAGGACGCGGCGACGGCGCTGCGCGAGGCGGAGTCGATCGGCTACCCGGTGCTGCTGAAGGCTGCGGCGGGTGGCGGCGGCAAGGGCATGCGCGTGGTGCACGAGCCCGGCGAACTGGAGAAGGCGTTCGCCGCCGCTTCGAACGAGGCGACCAATGCGTTCGGCGATGGTCGCGTCTACCTGGAGCGCTACCTGACCGGCCCGCGCCACATCGAGATCCAGGTGCTGGCGGACGCACACGGCCACACGATCCACCTGGGCGAGCGCGAGTGCTCGATCCAGCGCCGGCACCAGAAGATGATCGAGGAGGCGCCGTCCTCGGTGCTGACGCCCGAGCAGCGCGAGGCGATGGGCAGCGCGGCGGTCGCGGCGGCGCGCGCGGTCGGCTATCGCAACGCCGGCACCTGCGAGTTCCTGTGGCAGGACGGCGAGTTCTTCTTCCTGGAGATGAACACGCGCATCCAGGTCGAGCACCCGGTCACGGAGCTGGTCACGGGGCAGGACCTGGTCGCCTGGCAGCTGCGCATTGCGGGCGGCGAGCGGCTGGACCTGCGGCAGGAGGACGTGGTGCTGCTCGGCCACGCCATCGAGTGCCGCATCACCAGCGAGGACCCCGACAACGGCTTCATGCCGTCCACGGGCCGCATCCGCCTGCTGGAGATCCCGGCCGGCCCGGGGGTGCGCTGGGACGGCGGCGTGGCGGAGGGCGTGGAGGTCTCGCTGTACTACGATCCGATGCTGGCCAAGCTGATCGTGCACGCGCCCGACCGCGCGCAGGCGATCGACCGCATGGACCGCGCACTCACGGAGCTGCGCGTGGTGGGCGTGGAGACCAGCGTGCCGTTCCATCGCCGGGTCATGCGCGAACCGGACTTCCGCGCGGGGCGGCTGGACATACGCTACCTGGAAAAGCACCAGGACGTGCTGCGGCGCGAACCGGGTGAGGACCTGCTGGGCGCCGTCTCGGTCGCGGCCGCGCTGCTCGAGGAGGAGCACCGGCGCCGCCGCACCGCGCCGCGCACGGCGGGCGGCGCGTCCGCGCCGGCGTCGCGCTGGCGTGACATGGGCTGGCGGAGCGGCCCGTGAGCGGCGCGGCAGGGACCGGGCGGGAGGCGGTCGTGTCGATCGATGGCATCGCCGCGGGGGGCGCGGGCGTCGGTCGGCTGCCGGACGGTCTCGCGGTGTTCGTCCATCGCACCGCCCCCGGCGAGCGGGTGCGCGTGGCCGTGACCGAGCGGAAGCGCCGCTGGGCGCGGGCGCGCCTGGTCGACGTGATCGAGGCGACGCCGGAGCGGCGCGACGCGCCATGTCCGTACTATGCGCGCTGCGGCGGCTGCACGCTCGAGCACCTGGACTACTCCGCGCAGCTGCGCGCCAAGGCCTCGCTGGTCGCCGAGGCGCTGCGCCGCATCGGCGGGCTGGACATCGCCGAGCCGCCCGCCGTCACCGCCTCCCCGGACGAGTTCCGCTACCGCAACCGCGTCAGCTTCGCGCTGCGGCGTCTGCGGGGCGGGCGAGTGGTGGCCGGCTTCCACGAACTCGAGCGGCCGGACCGCATCGTGGACATGGACGGCGGCTGTCTGCTGCCGGAGCCGGCGCTGGCCCGGGCCTGGAGCGGCCTGCGCGCCGCGTGGGGCGCGGGTGCCGCGCGGCTGCCGGCGGGTGCGTCGCTCCGACTCACGCTGCGCGCTTCCGCGGCCGGGGAGGTGGTGCTGCTCGTGGAGGGCGGGCGCGGCGATGGCGATGCGGAGGCGCTGCTGCGGGAGGTGCACGGGCTGCGTGCGGTGTGGCACGCCGAATCAGCGGGCGAGGCGCCCCGGCTCCTGGCCGGCGTCGAGACGGTCGCGGAGCGCTGGGGCGAGCGTATGCTGCCGCTGGGCCGGCGCGCGTTCGTGCAGGTGAATCGCGCGGCGGCGCGGCTGCTCGAGGCGCACGTGCTGGCGCTGGCCGGACGGGGCGCGGGCCGCGTCGTCGACGCGTACTGCGGCATCGGCGAGTACGCACGGGAGCTGGCGCGGGACGGGTGGCAGGCCGTCGGCATCGAGCTGGACGAGGACGCCGTGTTCGCAGCCCGGGACGGCGCGCCCGACCAGGCGCGCTTCGTGGCCGGCGACGTCGCGGAGCATCTGCCGCGCGAGCTGCCGGCCGATCTCGTGATCCTGAACCCGCCGCGCGGCGGCGTGGACCAGGCGGTGGTCGATGCGCTGCGCGCGCGGCCGCCGCGCCGCATCGTCTACGTGAGCTGCGATCCCGCGACGCTGGCGCGCGACCTGTCCCGGCTGGGCGATCCCTTCCGCATCGGCTCGCTGCACTGCTTCGATCTTTTCCCGCAGACCGCTCACGTGGAAACGGTCGTGGAGCTGACATGCGCTATTACGTGACCGTGGCGGGCGAGACCCGCGAGGTCGAATTGTCGGGCGATGGGGTCCGGCTCGACGGCCGGGAGGTGGAGGTCGACCTGCGGCCCGTGCCCGGCACGGATCTCTGGCACCTGATCCTGGACGGCGGCTCGTGGACGTTCGTCGCGCGCCGCGGCGAGGCCGGCTGGGAGCTGCACGTCGCCGGCACGCGCCACGAAGTGGACGTGGTGGACGAGCGGACGCGCGCGATCCGGACGCTGACGGGTCGCACGGCGGCCGCGCGTGGCCCGGCACCCGTGCGCGCGCCCATGCCGGGGCTGGTCACGCGCGTGGAGGTCGAGGTCGGGCAGACGGTCGCGGCCGGGCAGGGCGTCGCCATCATCGAGGCGATGAAGATGGAGAACGAGCTCAAGGCGGACGCGGCCGGCGTGGTCGCGAAGATCCTGGTCGAGGCCGGCCAGGCGGTGGAGAAGGGCGCCGTCCTGATCCAGCTCGAGGCGCCGGAGCCGGCATGAGCAAGCGCAGCGAGGAGCGCGCAGCGCCGGAAACGACCAGCGGCATGCCCATCGAACGCGTGTACGGCCCGGACGACGTCGCGCTGGATCCCGCCGCCGACCTGGGGGAGCCGGGCGCGTTTCCCTACACGCGCGGCGTGTACCCGACGATGTACCGCGGCCGGCTCTGGACCATGCGCCAGTACGCCGGCTTCGGCACGGCGCAGGAGACCAACGCCCGCTATCGCTACCTGCTCGACCATGGGCAGACCGGCCTGTCCGTCGCGTTCGACCTGCCCACGCAGATGGGCTACGACTCGACGCACGACATGGCGAGCGGGGAGGTGGGGCGCGTGGGCGTGGCCATCGACACGCTGGACGACATGCGCACGCTGTTCGACGGCATCCCGCTGGAGCGCGTGTCCGTCTCGATGACGATCAACGCGACCGCGTCGATCCTGCTGGCGCTGTACGTAGCGCTGGCCGACGAGCGCGGTGTGCCGCGTGAGTCGCTGAGCGGCACCATCCAGAACGACATCCTGAAGGAGTACATCGCCCGCGGCACGTATATCTATCCGGTGGAGCCGAGCCTGCGGCTGGTGACGGACACTTTCGCGTTCTGCGCCGACGAGGTGCCGCGCTGGAACACGATCTCGATCAGCGGCTACCACATCCGCGAGGCGGGCGCGACGGCCGCGCAGGAGGTCGCGTTCACGTTCGCCAATGCGCTGGAGTACGTGCGGCGGGCGGTGGACGCGGGGCTGGCGGTGGACGACTTCGCGCCGCGACTGTCGTTCTTCTTCGCGTCGCACAACGACCTGTTCGAGGAGGTCGCCAAGTTCCGCGCGGCGCGGCGGCTGTGGGCGCGGCTGATGCGCGATCGCTTCGGCGCGTCCGACGAGTCCTGCCGGTTGCGCTTCCACACGCAGACGGGCGGCGTGACACTGACGGCGCAGCAGCCGCTGAACAACGTCGTGCGGGTGACGGTGCAGGCGCTGGCCGCGGTGCTGGGCGGCACGCAGTCGCTGCACACCAACGCGTACGACGAGGCGCTGGCGCTGCCGACGGAGCAGTCGGCCAAGCTGGCGCTGCGCACGCAGCAGGTGCTGGCGCACGAGTCCGGCGTGACGGAGACGGTGGATCCGCTCGCGGGCAGCTACTACGTCGAGCGGTTGACGTCCGACCTGGAGGAGCGGGCGCGCGCCTACCTGGACCGGGTGGACGAGCTGGGCGGCGCGGCGCGCGCGGTGGAATACTTCCAGGAGGAGATCCACCGCTCGGCCTACCGGCACCAGCTGGCGGTCGAGGCGGAGGACCGGGTGGTGGTGGGCGTGAACCGCTTCCGCGAGGAGGGCGCGGCGGCCCGGATCGCCCAGCCGGACTACGGTGCGCTGGAGCGGGCACAGCGCGAGCGGGTCGAGGGTATCCGCTCCCGCCGCGACGCCGATGCGGTCACCGCTGCGCTGCGGGCAGTGGACGAGGCGGCCGGCTCGGGTGCGAACCTGATGCCGCCGATGGTCGCCGCCGTGAAGGCGATGGCGACGCTGGGCGAGATCGCCGACGTGCTGCGCGGCCGCTGGGGTGTGTACCGGCCGGCCTCCTGACCGGCCAGACGAATCACGAACGAAGACGATGCCGACTTACGAATACCGCTGCCCGAAGGGGCACGAGTTCGAGCTGTTCCAGAAGATGACGGACGAGCCCGTGGCCGAGTGCCCGGAGTGCGGCCAGCTGTCCGAGCGCCAGCTGTCGGCCGGCGCCGGGCTGCTGTTCAAGGGTTCCGGTTTCTACATCACGGACTACCGCAACGACAGCTATAAGAAGGCCGCGGACAAGGAGTCCGGCGGCGGAAAGAGCGAAGGCAAGGCCGAGTCGAAGAAGGACAAGGCTTCGGGCGGCGACAAGTCCGCGGGTGGCGGCGCCGCGAAGGCGACCGGCGACTGATGTCCGTCGAGACGCTGGAGCGGGAGCTGCGCCGCGTCGCGTCCGAACTGGGCGCGGACGACGTGGACGTGCGCCTGGAGCGGCCTCGCAATCCCGAGCACGGCGACTTCGCGAGCAACTTGGCCATGGCGCTGGCGGGCCGGCTGTCCAGCCCGCCACGCACCGTGGCGGAGCGCATCCGCGAGAAGCTGGACCTGGCGGGCGCGGGCATCGCATCCGTCGAGATCGCGGGACCAGGCTTCCTCAACTTCCGCCTGAGCGCGGACGCCTTGGAGGACCGGCTCGCCCGCGTGCTGCGCGAGGGGGAGCGCTACGGGCGCCTCGAGGGCACCGGCCGCCGGGTGATGGTCGAGTTCGTCTCCGCCAACCCGACCGGGCCGCTGCACGTGGCGCATGCGCGCGGCGCCGCGCTGGGCGATGCCATCGCCAGCCTGCTCGAGGCCACGGGCGACACCGTCACGCGCGAGTTCTACATCAACGACGCGGGCGTGCAGATCGACCGCATCGCGTCCTCGCTGGACGTGCGCTGGCGGCAGCTGCGCGGGGAGGACGTCCAGCTGCCCGAGGACGGCTATCGCGGCGAGTACGTGGTCGAGGCGGCGAAGCAGGTCGACGAGGAGCTGGGCGAGCGGCTGACGGGGCTCGGCCTCCAGGAGCGGCAGGCGCTGCTGCGCGACTGGGCGGTGACCCGCTTCCGGCTCGAGCACGACCGCGATCTGCGCGGCTTCGGCGTCGTCTTCGACGAGTACTACCCGGAGACGCGCATCTACGAGCGGGGCCTGATCGACGAAACGCTGGCGGAGCTGGCCGAGCGCGGCCTCACCTACGAGCACGAGGGTGCGCTCTGGCTGCGCACCAGCGACTTCGGCGACGACAAGGATCGCGTCCTGGTCAAGGGCGACGGCAGCTACACCTATTTCCTGCCGGACCTGGCCTACCACCGCGACAAGTGGCGGCGCGGCTTCGAGCACGTCATCGACGTGTGGGGCGCGGACCATCACGGCTACGTGCCGCGCATGAAGGCGGCCCTGAGCGCGCTCGACCACGAGGACTTTCTCGATGTCGAGATCGTGCAGATGGTGAAGATCATGCGCGGCGGGCGCGAGGTGCGGCTGAGCAAGCGCGCCGGTGAGGTGATCACGCTGCGCGACCTGGTCGAGGAGACGGGCGTGGACGTGGCGCGCTACTTCTTCCTGATGCGCCGCGGCGATGCGCAGATGCTGTTCGACCTGGACCTGGCGCTGGACCAGTCGGACAAGAACCCCGTCTACAAGGTGCAGTACGCGCACGCGCGGCTGGCCAGCATCTTCAGGAAGGCGGGGCAGGACCCGAAGACACTGGGGCCGGACGCGCCGCTCGCGCGCCTCGACCACCCGATGGAGCAGGACCTGATCAAGCAGCTGGCGCGCTATCCCGAGGTGGTGGAGCGCGCGGCGGCGCAGCGCTCGCCTCACGTGGTGGCGGAATACCTCGAGGAGACTGCGGGCGTGGTCAACTCGTGGTACCATGCGGGGAACCCCAGCCGCAACCCGGAGCTGGCCGTGCTGGTGGACGACGAGCAGCTGCGTCGGGCGCGGCTCGCGCTGGCGCGCGGAATCCAGATCGTGCTGTCGAACGGGCTCGGCCTGCTCGGCATCACCGCACCCGAACGAATGCAGCGGGAGGAGGAGTCGTGAGCCTGGTCGTCGTGGGGAGTGTGGCGCTGGACTCGGTGGAAACGCCGTTCGGGCGGGCGGAGGAGGTGCTGGGCGGCTCGGCCAGCTTCTTCAGCGCGGCGGCCTCGCTGTTCCACCCCGTGCAGCTGGTGGGCGTGGTGGGGGACGATTTCCCGCTGGACGCGCTGGATTTCCTGAAGCCGCGCGGCGTGGACCTGGGCGGGCTCTCCACGGAGCATGGCGAGAGCTTCCGCTGGTCCGGTCGCTACGACTACGACCTGAACACCGCGCACACGCTGGAGACGCGGCTGGGCGTGTTCGCCGACTTCGATCCGGTGCTGCCGCAGTCGTTCCGCTCGGCCGACTGGGTGTTCCTGGCCAACATCGATCCGGAGCTGCAGCTCGGCGTGCTGGAGCAGGTCGAGAAGCCGCGCCTGATCGCGGCCGACACCATGAACTACTGGATCGCGGGCAAGCGGGACGCGCTGGTCGAGCTGATCGGACGGATCGACGTGCTGCTGCTCAACGACGCGGAGATCCGCCAGCTCACGGGTCAGATGAACCTGGCCCGCGCCGCGCGCGCGGTGATGGAGATGGGGCCGTCCACGGTGGTCGTGAAGAAGGGCGAGCACGGCGCCATGCTCTTCTCGGGCGACGCGGTGTTCTTCGTGCCCGGCTATCCGCTCGAGACCATCTTCGACCCGACCGGCGCGGGCGACAGCTTCGCCGGCGGCTTCCTCGGCTACCTGGCCCGCTCCGGCAGCACGGACATCGATCACCTGCGCCGCGCCATGGTGTTCGGCTCCGCACTCGGCTCCTTCGCCGTCGAGGCCTTCAGCGTCGAGCGGCTGGTGGCGCTCACGGAAGGCGAGGTGATCGACCGGGTGGGGCGTTTCCGGGACATGACGCGCTTCCGCATGCCGGAGCCCGCCGCGGCCGAGACATGAGCGAACGGGCAGAAAGGGGCGGCGGGGGCGGCGGACTCAGCTACCGCGATGCCGGCGTGGACCGCGCCGCGGCCGAGCGGACCAAGCGCGGCATCGGCGCGCTGATCGAATCGACGCGCGTGGCCGGCGTGCTGTCGCAGCCGGGCGGCTTCGGTGGGCTGTTCCGCGTGCCCGGCGACTACGACGCGCCCGTGCTCGTGGCGAGTGCGGACGGCGTGGGCACCAAGCTCAAGGTGGCCATGCGCGCGGGCGTGCACGACACGGTCGGTCGGGACCTGGTGAATCACTGCGTCAACGACATCCTGGTCGAGGGCGCGGCGCCGCTCTTCTTCCTGGACTACGTCGGCATGGGCGTGCTGGAGCCGGGCATCGTCGAGGACCTGGTCGCCGGCGTGGCGGCCGGCTGCCGCGACAACGGCTGCGCGCTGCTGGGCGGCGAGACCGCCGAGATGCCCGACTTCTACGACCCCGGCGAGTACGACCTGGCCGGCTTCATCGTCGGCGTGGTCGAGGAGGATGGGCGGCCGTCGGCCTCCCGCGTCCGCGAAGGCGACGCTCTGATCGGGCTCGCGTCCGACGGATTCCACACCAACGGCTACTCGCTGCTGCGCAAGCTGCTCTTCGAGCGCATGGGACTGGACATCGGCGACCGGTTCCCGGACGTAGAGGCGAGCGTGGGCGAGGTGCTGCTGCGCGTGCACCGGCCATACGCGCGGCCGCTGCTGCCGCTGATCCGCGACGGCCGGGTCGCCGCGCTGGCGCACATCACGGGCGGCGGCATACCGGGCAACCTGGACCGCTCCATCCCGGACGGCCTGACGGCCGTGGTCGGGACGGACAGCTGGGCGGTGCCGCCCGAGTTCGAGGCCGTTGCCCGCCACGGCCGGATCGAGCGCGAGGAGATGTTCCGCACGCTCAACATGGGCGTCGGCATGATCGCGGTCTGCCGGGACGCGGACGCGGACGACGTGGTGCGTGAACTCGGCGCCGCAGGCGAGACGGCGTGGCGGCTGGGTCATGTCGAATGTCGCGGCACCGACGCCCTGCCCGTGCGACTGCACCCCTGAACCCGACGTGACCCTGTCTTCTACGCCGATGCCGGTCCGCACCCTGATCGCGCTGATCCTTATCGCCGTGGCCGCACCGCATTCCGCCGCGCAGGAGATCGCACGCGCCTGCGGTGGCGGCACGCGCGACGCCTTCTGCGACGCGGTGGGCGCCGCCGCCGAGCGGGCGCTGCCGCGGGCGGCGCTGGCCGCGGTCGGCGGCAACCCGATCCCCGGCACGGCCAGCACGCTCGGCTTCCGCCTCGCCGACGCGCCGCGCTGGTCGCTCGGGCTCCGCTTCACGGGCGTGGCGTCCTCGCTGCCGGCCGTGGACGCGGCAGCGGAGACCGACGAACTGTCGCCCTTCGCGACGGGGCTCGGGCTGGACGGCGCCGTCGGCATTCTGCAGGGCTGGTCGCCGTTGCCGACCGTGGGCGGCGTCGGCTCGCTCGACGTGCTGGTCGGGGTGAGCCGCGTCGGCTTCGCGGGCGGCCGCGACTACGCCGACTCGTTCTGGAGCTGGGGCGGCGGCGCGCGCGTCGGACTGCTGCGCGAGTCGTTTACCCTGCCCGGTGTGGCGCTCGGCGCCACCTATCGCCGCCTCCAGGGTGTGCGTTTCGGCGACGAGGACCTGGCGGACGCCGAATCGTTCATCGCCGGGGACGTGAACGTGCTGAGCGCCCGCGCCACGGCCGGCAAGACCATCCTGCTGCTCGGTCTCACCGGCGGCGTCGGCTGGGACCGGCTGTCCGGGGACATCCGCGCCGGCGCCACCGGCGGCCTGCCCGAGCGCCGCGGCACGGCGGAGGGCTGGAGCACGGACCGCATGATGGTGTTCGGCAACGCCTCCTACACCTACCTGGTCCTGCACCTGGTACTGGAGGCGGGCTGGCAGGAGGGCGCCGACCTGCCCGCGGGACAGGACGCGGACGACGGCGGCTTCTTCGGCGGCGTTTCGCTGCGGCTCTCCATCTAATCGTGTCCGACCACGACGCGCGGCACATGCGGCGCGCGCTGGACCTGGCCGCGCGCGGCTGGGGTGCCGTGCAGCCCAATCCGCTGGTGGGGGCGGTGGTGCTGGACATGGACGGCGCGGAGGTCGGCGCGGGCTGGCACGAGCGCTGGGGCGCCGCGCACGCCGAGGTGGTCGCGCTGCGGGCGGCCGGCGATCGGGCGCGCGGCGGCACGCTGTACGTGACCCTCGAACCCTGCCGACACCACGGCAGGACGCCGCCCTGTACCACGGCCGTCAGGGAGAGCGGTGTGCGCCGTGTCGTCATCGCTGCGCCCGATCCCAACCGGGAGGCGGCGGGCGGCGCGGACGAGCTGCGCTCGGCCGGCATCGAGGTCGCGCAGGGGGTGCTCGAGCGGGAGGCGCGCGATCAGAACGCCGCATTCTTCACCTGGCACGAGCGCGGCAGGCCATTCGTGGCCCTGAAGTTCGCGCTCTCGCTGGACGGGCGACTGTCGGCCCGCGCCGGCGCGCACACCCGCATCACCGGCCCGGAAGCCGATGCCGAGGTGCAGCGCCTGCGCGCCGGCTTCGACGCGATCCTGGTCGGCGCCGGCACGGTGCGCGCCGACGATCCGCTGCTGACCGTGCGCGGGGAGGTGCGGCCGCGCACGCCGCCGGTGCGCATCGCCGTGGACACGAGGCTGGACGTCGTGCCGGGTCGCAGGCTGAGCGACACCGTGGCCGCGCCCACGTGGGCGCTGCACGGTCCCGCTGCGCCCGCGGAGCGCCGGCGCGAGCTGGAGCGGGCGGGCGTCCGGCTGCTCGAGGTGCCGCTCGTGGAGGCGGGCCTGGACATGGCCGGGGCGCTGGACCGGCTGGGGGAGGAGGGCGTGCGCTCGGTGTTCTGCGAGGGTGGTGGCCGTCTGGGCGCCTCGCTGCTGCGAGCGAACCGGGTCGACCGGCACTACCTTTTCGTCGCGCCGGTGCTGCTGGGCGGGGACGGGGCGCGCGCGTACCCCGACGGGACCGTTCCCGCGGCGCCCGTCCGCTGGCGGCGCGTCGCAGCGCGCAGCCTGGGCGCCGATACGATGATCGAGCTGGCACCGCTGGAGGAGGCCTGATGTTCACGGGCATCGTCGAGGAGGTCGGGACGCTGGACGCCGCCGAGGCGTCGGGCGACAAGCGTCGGCTGCGCATCCGCGCCCGCGAGGTGCTGTCGGACCTGTCGCTGGGCGCGTCGGTCGCCGTGAACGGCGTCTGCCAGACCGTGGTCGCCTTCGACGACGACGGCTTCGAGGTCGAGGCGATCCGCACGACCCTCGAGCGCACCACGCTCGGGCGACTTTCCGTGGGCGACCGGCTCAACCTGGAGCGGCCGCTGGCGCTGGGTGGACGCCTGGGCGGGCACCTGGTGCAGGGTCACGTGGATGGCGTCGGCACCATCCGCGACGTGCGTCCAGGGGAGGAGCACGTGCTGGTGGACGTCGCCGTGCCGGAGGACGTGGCACGCGTGACCGTGCTGCACGGCTCCATCGCGCTGGACGGTGTCAGCCTGACCGTGAACGAGCTGCCGGAAGCCGGCGTCGTGCAGGTGGCGCTGATCCCGTTCACGCGTGAACACACCACCTTCACGGACCCGCAGCCGGGCAGCGAGGTAAACGTGGAGGGCGATCTGGTCGGCCGCATGCTGGCCCGCTTCGCCGAGCAGTGGCTCGGCCAGCGTGCGCCCGGCGCCTGAAGCAACGACACGAGGACGGCACATGCCTTTCGATACGGTGGAGCGCGCGCTCGACGAGATTCGTCGCGGCCGCATGGTCATCGTCGCGGACGACGAGGACCGGGAGAACGAGGGCGACCTGGTCGCGGCGGCGTCGGCGGTGGACCCGGCCATGGTCAACTTCATGGCCACGCACGGCCGCGGCCTGATCTGCGTGGCGCTGCCGCCCGAGCGCGCGGACGCGCTGGACCTGACGCCCATGACGGACCAGAACCGCGAGTCGCAGCGCACCGCGTTCACCGTCTCGGTGGACGGCCACCCGCGGCACGGCGTCAGCACGGGCATCAGCGCGTCGGACCGTGCGAAGACCATCGCGCTGCTGGCGGACGAGGCCACGCAGCCGAGCGACCTGGTGCGGCCGGGGCACATCTTCCCGCTGCGCGCGGTGCCGGGCGGGGTGCTCCGCCGCGTCGGTCAGACGGAGGCCTCCGTGGACCTGGCGCGGCTGGCCGGGCTGCCCCCCGTCGGCGTGATCTGCGAGATCCTGAACGAGGACGGCACCATGGCGCGCCGTCCGGACCTGGAGCGCTTTGCCGAGAAGCACGGGCTGGCGTTCATCACGGTCGCGCAGATCGTTGCGCACCGCCTGCGCAACGAGCGGCTGGTGCGCCGCATCGCGGAAGCGACGCTGCCCACGCGCCACGGCGAGTTCCGCGTCATGGCCTTCGAGAACCAGCTGGATCATCACGAGCACATCGCCATCGTCAAGGGTGAGCCGGAGGGCGAGCAGGACGTGCTCGTGCGCATGCATTCGGAGTGTCTGACCGGGGACGTTTTCCATTCCCTGCGCTGCGACTGCGGCGAACAGCTGCAGGCGGCACTGCGCAGCATCGACCAGGCCGGGCACGGCGTGGTGGTCTACCTGCGGCAGGAAGGGCGCGGCATCGGGCTCGGCAACAAGATCCGCGCGTACGGGCTGCAGGACGCGGGCAGCGACACCGTCGAGGCCAACGAAGCGCTCGGCTTCAAGCCCGATCTGCGCGACTACGGCATCGGCGCCCAGATCCTGCTGGACCTCGGCCTCTCGTCGATCCGGCTGCTCACCAACAACCCGCGCAAGATCGTGGGCCTGGAGGGCTACGGCCTGGAAGTGACCGGGCGTGAACCGCTCGAGATCGAGCCCGGCGACCACAATCGCGACTACCTCGACACCAAGCGGCGCAAGCTGGGACACATGCTGGGCGGACCGCGACTGGTCGAGGGAGGCGGGCGTTGAAGGAGCACCGCGGAGCGCTCGAAGCGGCCGGCCATCGTTTCGCCATCGTCGCGTCGCGCTTCAACGCCGTCGCCACGGAACGGCTGGTGGCGGGTGCGCGCGCCTGCCTGGTGCAGCATGGCGCGGACGACGACAGCATCGAACTGTACTGGGTGCCCGGCGCGTGGGAGCTGGCCATCGCCGCGGACCGCGTGGCCGCGACCGGCCGCTTCGCCGCCGTGATCGCCATCGGTTGCGTGGTGCGTGGCGATACGCCGCACTTCGATTACGTGTGCGGCTCGGCCGCGACCGGGTTGACCGACGTCTCGCTGCGGCACTCGCTGCCGGTCGCGTTCGGCGTGCTCACCACCGACACGGCGGACCAGGCCATGCAGCGTGCCGGGGGCAAGCACGGCAACAAGGGCTGGGAAGCGGCACTGGCCGCTCTCGAGACGGTGAACCTGCTGGACCGGGTGGAAGCGTGAAACAACGGAGTCGGGCGCGCGGATGGGCGCTGCAGGTCTTGTATGCATGGGAGGCGCGCAGGCCGAGCCGGGACATCGATGATGTGCTCGAGGAGTTCCTGACCACGCGCCGCATCCATCCGGACAGCCGGGCCTACCTCCGCTCGCTGGTCGGGCTGGTCGAGACGCACCTGCGGGACATCGATGCCTCGCTCTCCGAGTCGCTGACCAACTGGCGGCTCGAAAGGCTCTCCGTGATCGACCGCAACGTGCTGCGCATCGGCGCGGCCGAGCTGCTGCACGCCGACGACGTGCCGCCGCGCGCCGCGCTGCAGGAGGCGATCATCCTGGCCGAGAAGTACGGCACCGACGAGAGCCCGCGCTTCGTGAACGGCGTGCTCGACGCGCTCATGCACGCGCGCAGCGGGGAGGGCGCGGGCGGGAGGGAGCGGCGCTGAGGCTGCTGGTCGCCAACTGGCAGGACCGCACCAATCCGCTTTCGGGCGGCGCGGAGATCCACCTGCACGAGGTGTTCGGCCGCCTCGCCGGTCGCGGCCATCAGGTCGACCTGCTGGTCTCCGGTTTCGAAGGCGCCGCGCCCCGCGAGCGCCTGGACGGCATGGACGTGCACCGCGTCGGAGGGCGCCATACATTCAGCCTCGCGGCACCGCGGTACTACCGACGGCACCTGGCCGGCAGGGCCGACGTGCTGATCGAGGACCTGAACAAGGTGCCGCTGTTCAGCCCCTTCTGGTCGCGGGAGCCCTTGGTCCTGCTCGTGCACCATCTCTTCGGCGGGACCGCCTTCCAGGAGGCGTCCGTTCCCGTCGCCGCCGCGACCTGGCTCCTCGAGCGCCCGCTCGGCGCAGTCTATCGCGGCTCGCCGACGGTGGCCGTATCGGAGAGCACCAAACAGGACCTGGTGGCGCGCGGACTGCACGGGACCGACATCGAGGTGATTCCCAACGGCGTGGACCTCGACCTGTTCTCGGCCGGCGGCGAACGGGCGGCCGAGCCGACCGTCCTGTATCTCGGCCGGCTCAAGCGCTACAAGCGCGTGGATCTCGTGTTGCGATCGTGTGCCATTCTGCGGGACCGTGGCATCGATTTCCGGCTGGTACTCGCCGGCACCGGGGACGACGAGGATCGTCTGCGCGGCATCGTCGCCGAGCTGGACCTGCAGGACCGCGTCGCTATGCCCGGCTTCGTCAGCGAGGAGGAAAAGCTGCGACTGTTCCGCTCGGCCTGGGTGCATGTCTTCACCTCGCCCAAGGAAGGTTGGGGCATCTCCAACCTCGAGGCGGCGGCGTGCGGCACGCCCACGGTCGCGAGCGATTCGCCCGGCCTGCGCGAGTCGGTCGTGGATGGCCGGACGGGCTTCCTGGTGCCGCACGGCGACACGACCGCGGTCGCAGACCGCATCCAGTCCGTGCTGCTCGATCCGTCTCTGCGGGACCGCCTGGGTCGCCAGGCACGCGCCTTCGCAGAGCGGTTCTCCTGGGACGCGGCCGCCGACCGCATGGAGCGCTATCTCCATGCGCTGCCGACGGTTGGCTCCGCGGCCCCGCTTCCTTCCCATCCCTCTTCCAGGGAGGTACGATGAACGTCACCATCAACGCCCTGCATTGCTCCATCCCCGACAGCCTGCGGACGACCGCTTCCCAGCGCATGGAGCGGCTCACCCGATTCCACCCGCGCGTCGCCGACGCGCAGGTCACCTTCGATCGATCCGGCGCGGGCCCAGAGGTCGAGGCGCGCCTGGCGATCCCCGGCATCGATCCGCTGGTCGCGCGGGCGGAGGCGGCGTCCTTCGACGCCGCGCTAGATCGCGCCGCCGACCGCCTCGAGCGCCAGCTGAAGCGTACGCGTGAGCGGCGCGTCTCCCGCGCGCTGCGTCGCCGCCGCGCGGCGGCGACCCCCGAGCTGGAAGCCTGAGCCACACGTGAAGACGCTCGCCATCTCCAGGCTGCTCGACAGCAAGCGCGACAGCCTGGCGCTCGAGCTGCTGAACGAGGGCGCGGACCTGGAACGCCGGATCGTCGATCCGAGCGTTTCCAGTCCCGGCCTGGTGCTGGCAGGCTTCACTCGCCGGTTCCCCAGCGGCCGGCTCCAGGTGCTGGGCGAAACGGAGATCAGCTTTCTCCGCTCGCTGGAGCCGGCCGACCTGGAGCGCACCGTGAGGCAGTTCCTCGATCTGGACGTACCGGCGCTGGTCGTGACCAAGGGGCAGACCGTACCGGACGTGCTGCTGCAGGCCGCGACCACGCGCGGCGTGCCGCTGATCCGCACGCGGCTCAAGACGGGCGACTTCTTCCGCCGCGTCCAGCCGTTCCTGACCGACCACTTCGCACCGAGCACCACCGTGCACGGCTCGCTGGCCGACGTCTACGGTGTCGGCCTGCTGTTCGTCGGCCGCAGCGGCATCGGCAAGAGCGAGTGCGTGCTGGACCTGGTCGAGCGCGGGCATCGTCTCGTGGCGGACGACCTGGTCTACGCCACGCGGCGCGGCCACGACGTGCTGATCGGCCGGGGCCACGAGATGCAGGGTCACCACATGGAGATCCGCGGCATCGGCATCATCGACATCAAGGCGCTGTTCGGCATCCGCGCGATCCGGCAGCAGAAGCGCATCGAGGTGGTGGTGCAGCTCGTGGACTGGAACGAACAGGGCGGCTACGATCGCACGGGGCTGGACAACGAGACCACCGAGCTGCTGGACGTCTCGCTGCCGCGGGTATCCGTGCCCCTGAATCCGGGTAAGAACATCACGGTGATCTCCGAGGTCGTGGCGATGAATCACCTGCTGAAGTACTCGGGGGTCAATTCGGCCGAGCTGTTCAACCGTCGTCTGCAGGATGCCATGCGGCCGGTACGGGATTACCTCGAGGAGGATTATGAGTGAAACGTCGGCGGTGCAGGGGATCGTGCTCTGTCACGCCGAGATGGCGGCCGGTATGGTGCAGGCGGCGCGCGACATCACCGGCGTGGACGCCGAGGCGCTGACGCCCCTCAGCAACCGGGACTGCTCGCCGGAGACGTTGACGCGCCGCGTGGAGGGCGCGCTGCGCGGCGGACCGGCGATCGTGTTCACGGATCTCGCAGCCGGCAGCTGCGGCTTCACCGCCCGCCGGCTCTGCCTGAAGCGCGGGGAGGTGGTGGTGGTGTCGGGCGTGAATCTGCCGATGCTGGTCGATTTCGTCATGCACAGGGACATGCCGCTCGGCGAACTGGTGCCGCGTCTCATGGACAAGGGGCGCGCAGGCATCACCGCCAGCGAGCCGGGGCAGGGGAAGAATGAGCGTCGTGCTCTATCGGGTGGATGAGCGGCTGATCCACGGCCAGGTCGTGGTCGGCTGGGGATCACGGCTCGAGCCGGCACTGGTCGTGGTCGTGGACGACGAACTGGCGCGCTCTCCGTGGGAGCAGGAGCTCTACACGCTCGGGCTGCCCGAGGGCGTCCGCGCCGAGTTCCACGATGTGGCGGCCGCACGCAAGCGTCTGCCGTCCTGGCGCGCGGACCAGGAGCGGGTGCTGGTGCTCACACGCGATCTCGCGACCATGCGCCGGTTCGCGGAGGAGGGGACGCTGCGCAGCGAGGAGGTCAACATCGGCGGGATCCATCATGCCGAAGGGCGCACGCGCGTGCTGCCGTATGTCTTCCTCGGCGCGCGGGAGCGGGCGGACATCCAGGGCCTGCTGGACGCCGGCGTCGACGTTTCCGCCCGCGACCTGCCCGGCTCCCGCCGGGTCGATGCGCGTGAGCTCCTCGCCGCCGACTGAGCGCGATTGAGCTGGCTCGTCGCGCTGCTGTGGGGCGGCCTCGTCGGACTGGACGCCACGTCGTTCCCGCAGGCGATGTATTCGCGGCCCCTCGTCGCCGCCACCGTGACCGGCCTGTTCTTCGGCCGGCCGCTGGAAGGGGCGCTGATCGGGGTGGTGCTGGAATTCTTCGCGCTGCCGGTGCTGCCGTTCGGCGCCGCCGCGTACCCGGAGAGCGGCACGGCCGCCGTCGCCGCGGCCGGCGCGTATTTCACGGTGGCCGGCACGCGCGACGACGGGCTGCTGCTGGTCGCCGCCGTGGCGGCCGTGCTGATCAGCCACGTCGCCGGTTATTCGGTGCGCCTGCTGCGCATCCACAATGCGCGCATCGCCCACGGCCTGGCCGACGCCGATGGTCGCGTCGAGCCGGACCGGCTGGAGCACCGTCACCGCGCGGCGATTGCGCTGGACTTCGTGCGCGGCGCAGCCGTGACGGGCGCCGCCGCTCCGGTCGTCGTGCTGATCCTGGTCGCCGCCGAGCGCCTGGGCTGGACCGCGCCGCTCCCACCGCTGCTGATCCTGGCCACTGCCGGCGCCGTCATGGTCGGCTCCACGCTCCAGGTCTTCGGACGCGCACGGCACCACCTCGTCGCCTTCGGCGTCGGCGCGGCCACGGGACTGCTCCTGCTCATGGTGACATGAAGCCGCCACGCCCGCTGTTCCGCGTCTTCCTGCGCTCCTTCTCGGTTCAGGGCTCATGGAACTTCGAGACCATGATCGGCTTCGGCTTCGGCCACGCGCTGCTGCCGCTGCTGCGCTCGCTGCACCGCGAACGGCCGGACGCCCTGCGCGAAGCCGTCGGGCGGCACAGCGGCTTCTTCAACAGCCACCCGTACCTGGCGCCGCTGGCGCTCGGGGCCGTTGCGCGGCTGGAGGCGGAGCGCCAGCCGCCGCAGCTCATCGAACGCTTCAAGACGGCCATCCGTGGTGCGCTGGGCGGCATCGGCGACCAGCTGGTCTGGGCGGGTTGGCGGCCCGTCTGCACGCTCGCGGCGCTGGCCCTGCTGCTGCTGGGCGCGCCCTGGTGGCTGGGGGTGGCAACGTTCCTGCTTCTGTATAATGCCGGGCACCTGGGGCTGCGCTGGTGGTCGTTCACGGTCGGCTGGACCGATTCGCTGCGGCTGGCGGCGACGCTGCGCTCCAGCTGGATCTGGCGCGCGGAGCGCGTGCTGCACCGGGCCGGCCCCTTCCTGGTGGGTCTGGTGATCGTGGTCCTGGCCGGCCGCGGCGTCGGCGGCGAGGCGGGCGGTGCCGTAGCCCTGACAGTGGCGGCGGCCGCCGCGATCGGCGCCGCGGCGGGTCAGGCCGCGCGACGCCCGCTCGAGGTCGCGCTGCTGTTGCTCGTGCTCGTCGGTTTCCTCTGGAGCGGCAGGTGACGGTGCCCAACGAAGTCCAGACGACGGTGCGGGTCCGCAACCGGTACGGCCTGCACGCACGGCCCGCGGCGGAGTTCGTCAAGCTTGCGGGCCGGTTCCGCGCCGATGTATGGGTCCGGAAGGAGGACGTCGAGGTGAGCGGCAAGAGCATCATGGGCGTCATGATGCTGGCGGCCGAGAACGGCAGCGAGCTGGCCATCCGCGCGGTCGGTGAGGACGCGGAGGAAGCGGTGGACGCGCTGGTCCAGCTCGTGGAACGCGGCTTCGGGGAGGCCTGAGCGTGGCCATCGTGCGGGACGGAATCGCGGCATCGGCCGGCATCGTGGTCGGCCCGGCACGGCGCATCGACTGGGAGGCGCCGCGCGTCCCGCACGAGACCATCGACCCGCAGAGCGTCGAGACGGAGGTCGCCCGCTTCCGCGCCGCCTGTGACGGGGCGCGCGAGGAGATCGCTCAGCTGAAGGCATACGCCGCCGAGCGGCTCGGCCCGGTCGAGGCGCAGATCTTCGAGCCGCAGCTGCTGATGCTGGAGGACGCCGAACTGATCGGCCGGACCGAGGCCTACATCCGCGACAACCGGCTGTCCGCGCCTCGCGCCTTCGCGCTGCGCCTGCTCGAGTTCCGTTCCGAGTGGCGCGGCTCCGGCCACCCCATGGTGGTGGATCGGCTGAACGACCTGCTGGACATGGAGATGCGCGTGCTGCGCCGGCTGATCGACGGCAAGGGCACCACGGCGCTGGACCTGGGGCGCGGCGAGAAGAGCATCATCGTCGCGCGTGACCTGACGCCGTCGCTCACCGTGCAGCTGGACCGCGAGTCGGTGCTGGGCATCGCCATCGACGCGGGCAGCCGTACCTCGCACTCGGCGATCATCGCGCGCGCGCTCGGCATCCCCGCCGTGGTCGGCCTCGTCGACCTGGCCGAGCAGGTCCAGGACGGCGACGAGCTGGTGCTCGACGGCAGGGAAGGGCGCATCGTGGTGCACCCCGATCCGGAGCAGAAGGCGCGCTACCGGGAGCGAGACATCCGCGTCCGCGAGTGGGAGCAGGAGCTGGTCCTGCTCGCGCATCTGGAGCCGGTCACGCCCGACCACCAGCCGGTGCTGCTGCGCGCCAACATCGACCTGCCCGCCGAGGCCGAGAATGCGCGCGAGCACGGCGCGCAGGGCGTCGGCCTGTTCCGCACCGAGTTCCTGGTCGTCGGCCGCAGCACGGTGCCGGAGGAGGACGAGCAGTACGAGGCGTACCGGCGCGTCGCGGAACTCTTCCCGCACCACGCTGTCTACATCCGCACCTTCGACCTGGGCGGCGACAAGTTCCCGCGCTTCCTGCACCTGCCGCCCGAGGAGAACCCGTTCCTGGGCTGGCGCGCCATCCGCGTCTGCCTGGACATGCCCGACCTGTTCCGCACGCAGTTGCGCGCGGCGCTGCGCGCCACCGCGCACGGCGATGTCCGCATCATGGTGCCGCTGATCACCGACATCTCCGAGATCCGCGCCACCCGCGAGATGCTGGAGGAGGAGGAGGAGTCGCTGAAGCGCGACGGCATCCCGTACAATCCGGGCTACAAGGTCGGCATCATGATCGAGACGCCGGCCGCCGCGCTCAGCGCCAGTGAGATGGCCCGTTATGCCGACTTCTTCTCCGTCGGCACCAACGACCTGGTGCAGTACACGCTGGCCGTGGATCGCGGCAACGCCAAGCTGGCGCCCCGCTTCAAGCCGTTCCACCCCGCCGTGCTGCGGCTGATGCGCACCACGGCGGCCGCGGCGCGCGCGGCCGGCATCGAGATCAGCTGCTGCGGCGAGATGGCGTCGCACCCGCTGGGCGTGTTCCTGCTGCTGGGCATGAACATCACGTCGCTCAGCATGGGCTCCGCCTCGCTGCCTGAAATCAAGAAGGTGGTGCGGACGGTGCCCATTGCCGCCGCACGCGCGGCCGTGGAGGAGGCGCTCGAGGCGGAGACGCCCGAGGACGTCGCGCAGGTGCTGAAGCGCGGCATCACGCCGCACCTGGACCTGTCCCTGTTCTCCAACCGCTGGACGCTGACGCCGTCGCTGTGAGCGTCGGACCCGTCCCCGTGCACCGGGGTACGGGCGAAGTCGACGAGTTGAAGCGGATTCGTTCCGCCACGTGCGGAGGTAGCACCGATGGTCGAAGTCGTCGTGAAGAGCCTGGGGCTGGATCGCTCCTCCAGCACGCCGGTCGTCATCCTCGAGGAGAAGGAGGGCGAGCGGGTGCTGCCGATCTGGATCGGACCCAGCGAGGCCAGCGCCATCGCCATGGAACTGGCGGGCATGAAGTTCTCCCGCCCGCTCACGCACGACCTCTTCGCCACCGTCGTCGGCGGACTCGGCGGTACGCTGCAGCGCGTGCAGATCACGCGCGTGGTCGAGAACACCTACTACGCCGAGCTCATCATCCAGCGCGACGACGAGATCTTCAGCGTGGACGCGCGGCCGTCGGACTCCATCGCCATCGCACTGCGCATGGACGCGCCCATCTACACCGGCGATTCGCTGCTCGAGACCACGTCCATCGAGGTCTCCGAATCGACCGAGGAGTTCGCCGTCGAACCGGACGCGGAGACGCCGGGCGGTCTCACGGCCGATGAATTGAGCGAACACCTGCGCAGGCTGCATCCGGAGGACTTCGGCCGCTTCAGCATGTGAGGCGGACCATGACCCGCAGCACGCCGCCGCATGCCGCCGCGCTCGCGCTGGCGCTCGCCCTTGCCCTCCCTCTATCGCTCCAGGCCCAGCAGCCGCTGAACGGCGTGGTGGTGGACGGCGGCGGTCAGCCGCTTGCCGGCGCCGTGGTCGTGCTGCACTCGGTTTCCGACGCGGGCGGTGAGGAGCTGGACCGGGATACCACCGGCTCCGATGGCGCCTTCCGCCTCACCGTGCCCGACGACGCGGGCGGGGTGGTCTTCGCCGCGACCCGTATCGACGGTGACCTGTTCGTGGGCGACACCTTCCGCGGCGCTCCGCCGGCCGAGTACGTGCTGCGCGCCGGGCCGGGCGTCGAGCCGTTCCCGATGCCGGCCACTCCTGCGCTGCCGGCACAGCGTGCTCCCGTCGGCACGGCGGACGATTCGCACGGCGGCTTCTGGGTGGCGTTGATCGCACTGGCACTGCTCGCCGCAGTGGCGCTGATCACGCTGCGGGTTCGGCGGCGGCCGCCCGCCTCCCGGGAACTGATGCTGGAGATCGCCCGCATCGACCGCACGACGGCCGAGGGAACGGCCGCCGATCGGCTGCGGGCCCGGCGTGAGGAGCTGATGCAGCGCCTGGAGCAGACCGCGGCGCACGATCGCGCGGGCGGCCTCTGAGCCGACAATGGGTCTGATCACCGATTCCGCGCTGGTCCTCCAGGTCTACTCCTACAGCGAGACCAGCAAGATCCTGCGCCTGCTCACTCGCCGGCACGGACTGGTCTCCGTCATGGCTCGCGGAGCGCTGCGTCCGCGCAGCCGCTACGGTGGCGTGCTCGAGCCGTTCACACAGGGCAGCGCCACCTTCCACTGGAAGGAGAACCGCGAGCTGCAGACGCTGAGCGGCTTCGACCTGGAACGGAGCCGCCAGCGGCTGGGTGACGACCTGGCCCGCTTCGCGACCGCGTCCATGCTCGCCGAGCTGGTGCTGCACACCCGCGTCGAGGCCGCCGACCCCGAACTCTTCGAGCGCCTCGCCGCATGGCTGAACGACCTGGAAACCGGGCCCGCAGCAGAGGTGGAAGCGGTCGGGCTCACCGCCGGCTGGGCGCTGATCACGCACCTCGGCTTCGGGCCGGAGCTGGAGCACTGCTGGCGCTGCGGCGGAGACCTGCCGGTGGGGGAGGACCTCTTCTTCGACTACGCCGCCGGCACCTCCTGCCGGAGCTGCGCCAGCGGTACCGGCCGCTGGATTCCCGCGGATGCCCTGCCCGCGCTGCTCGACATGAGGGGCGGCAGCGTGCCGCGCCTCAGGCGCACGGAGGGCCACTGGGGACTGCTCGAGCGCTTCCTGGCTTTCCACATCACGGACGGCCGCCCCCTCCGCTCCCTGACCTTCCTGGCGGAGACGCTCCAGCCCGCCCCAACAGGGCAGGCCTGATCATTGCAACCCCCGCCCGGGTGGCGGCGTCTCACTTCTTGACCGTCGGGACGGGCCGCCGTAACGTGGACTCGCGGACGTAGACCCGAGACCGTCCCTGAGTCAAAACCCGGAGGGCCATCGCAACTTTCGCTACTGCACAGAATCTGTGCGGAGGTGACGATTGAGACGCGTTTTCAGCGTCGGGGTCATCCTCCTCCTGGCGGGTTGCCTGGTCCCGCAGTCGGCACAGGCGCAGGATCCGGCCGACCCGCCCCCAGTCCGGGAAGATGGTTTCCGATTGGGGCAGAATTATCCCAATCCCTTCAATCCGGAAACGCGAATCCCGTTCGAGTTGGGGGAGTCGCTGTTTGAGAATGGGCAGTCCGCCCGTGTGACGATCCGGATCTACAACGTGCTCCAGCAACTGGTGGCGGTGCCGACGGCGCTCAACCACCCGCTGGGAAACGGCGTACCGGTCGAGAACCTGATCTACACCACGTCGGGTCCGAAGGAGGCCTTCTGGAACGGCCTGGACCTGAACGGTCGGCAGGTGGCGTCCGGCGTGTACTACATGCAGCTGGTCGTCAACGGGCGAAGTCTGGTGCGGAAGATGATCGTCGCGAAATAGCGAATCGTCGGCCGCGCCGGTTCCGGCAGCAACGGAAAAAGCGCCGGTCTCGCATGGCGAGGCCGGCGCTTTCTCGTTCCGCCCGGTCGGGGCTGGATCAGCGCAGCACGTATATGAAACGGCCGCAGTTCTCGCAGTGACGGATCGACCGGTTGGACTCCGCGCCTGCACCATGCGCCGTCGGGATCGACATGAAGCAGGCGTAACAGGTCCCGTTGATCACCGGCGCCACCACGCGTCCCCGTCCGCCGGCGATGCGGCGGTAGCGGGAGCGGATCTGCGGCGAGAGTTCGTTCTCGAGGTTCTCGATCTTGGAGTCGAGCGCCTCGACCGCACGCTCCACGTCCACATTGAACTCCTCGCGCTGCAGCGCACTCTCGCCCTCTTCCTCGGTCAACACCTGCCGCTGCGAGCGCAGGTCCTGGATCTGGAGCAGGGTCTCGAGATCCGGATGCATGCTCAGACCCCCTTCTGCTCGAGCAGCGCCAGGAACTCGTCGGGCTGCTTCATCTCCTGCAGCCGCTCCGGGACATCCGACTCCTTGGCGAACTGCGCGATCTTGCCCAGCACCGGCAGGTACTGGTTGCTCACCTCCAGCGGCGGCGCGACGATCAGGAAGAAGAACTGCGTGCGCCGATCATCGATCGCATCGAAGTCGATCGGCTCCGCCGTGCGCCCGAAGGCGATGCGCAGCCGGTCCACCACGAGCGAGCGGCAGTGGGGAATGGCGATGCCCCGGCCGATGCCGGTGCTGCCCAGGTTCTCCCGCCGCTTGAGCATCTTGAAGAGGATGCCCTGACTCTTCTCGTCCAGGTCCAGAAGCTGGATCATCTCCTTGAGCACCTCGTCCTTGGAGGTGCCTTCGAGGTCCAGCGCGATCACGTCTTTATTGAAAAATTCTCTCAATTGCATGGCTCAGCCTCCCTTTCCCTTGCGGCCTGCGGCACGGCAAGGTATGGGCCGGCGCCACGGGCGTCAAAGGCTCCATGCATTGATCGACCTCGCCGCTAAAACTAGATTCCCGCCATGTTTAGCCAGCTGGAGCAGGACCTGCGCGGCACGCGCGTGCCGCTCTTCCTGGCGCCCCAGGCGGGCGTCAGCGAATCGCCGTTCCGTCGGCTCTGCCGCGAGTACGGTGCGGACGTCGTGGTCAGCGAGTTCGTGAGCGCGGAAGGCATTCGCCGGGGCAGCGAGCGAACCCACGACTACCTGCGCTTCGACGAGGCGGAGCGGCCCATCGGCGTGCAGATCTTCGGCAGCGATCCCACCGCGATGGGGGAGGCCGCCGCGCTGGTCTCGGAGCTGTATGCGCCGGATTTCGTCGACATTAATTTCGGCTGCCCGGTCAAGAAGGTGGTGAAGCGCAACGGCGGCTCTGGCTGCCTGCGCGATCTGGACCTGGTGCAGTCGATCATTCGTGCCGTGGTCGCCGCGACGCCGCTCCCCGTGACGGTCAAGATCCGCAGCGGCTGGGACGAGCCGTCGCGCGACCCGGTGGGCATCGCGCTGCGCTGCCAGGACGCAGGCGCTCGCATGCTGACGCTGCACCCGCGCACGCGCACGGACATGTACTCGGGTGAGGCGCGCTGGGCGGAGATCGCGGCCGTGGTCGATGCCCTGGACATCCCGGTGATCGGCAACGGCGACGTGCGTGATGGCCACGACGCCCTGCGCATGGCGCGCGAGACGGGGTGCGCGGGCATCATGATCGCCCGCGGCTCGCACGGCGCACCCTGGGTGTTCAGGCAGGCGCGCGCGGCGCTGGACGGCCGGCCCGTGCCCGGTGCGCCCGACGCTGCGGACCGTTTCGCCATCGTGCGCCGCCACGCGCGGCTGGCCATCGAGTTCGAGCGGGACGAACAGAAGGCGATGATCGAGTTCCGCAAGCACCTGGGTTGGTACACCAAGGGGCTGCCGGACGGGCGGACCCTGCGCCAGGAGCTGTTCCAGGTGACCAACCTCTCGGAAGCCGAAGCCATCCTGGGCCGCTACCTCGAGCAGCAGCTCGCCCCGGCCGCGTGACGCCCGAGGCCGTTCGCTCGCTGCTCCGCCAGGTGGCGAGCGGCAGCGTGGACGTGGAGGAGGCGCTGAGCGCGCTGCGCTGGGAGCCGGTACAGGAACTGGCCGCCGGCGCGGCGGCGCCGCACGCGCGTCTGGACCACCACCGCATGCTGCGCCACGGCTACCCGGAGGTCGTGCTGTGCGAGGGCAAAACGGTGGAGCAGGTGCGTGCGATCTGCCGCGCGATCGCCGAGCGGGGCGGCGGCTTGCTGGCCACCCGGGCCGATGAGGCGACCCGGGCCGCCCTGGCGCGCGACCACCCGGCCGCGCACGTCAATGAACTGGGCCGCACGGTCCGCGTCGCGGCAGGCGAGCAGCAGCCGGACGAGGACGCGCCGCTGCTGGTGCTGACCGCCGGTACCGGGGACATCCCCGTGGCCGAGGAGGCCGTCGAGACGCTGACCGCGCTCGGACAACCCGTCCAGCGCCTGTACGACGTCGGCGTCGCCGGCATCCACCGCCTGCTGCGCGAGAGCCGGCTGCTCCAGGAGGCGCCCGTCGTGATCGTGGTCGCCGGCATGGAGGGCGCCCTGCCGTCCGTGGTGGGCGGGCTGGTCGCCGCACCCGTCATCGCGGTGCCCACCAGCGTCGGCTACGGCGCCTCCTTCTCCGGGCTGGCCGCGCTGCTCGGCATGCTGAACAGCTGCGCGTCCGGGGTCACCGTGGTCAACATCGACAACGGGTTCGGCGCCGCGTTCGCCGCGCATCGCATCCGGCAGACGGCGGGGCAGCGCGGCAGCGGATGAGGCTGCCGCCCAGCGTCGCCACGGGCGTGGCGGGGATCCTGGTCGCGGCGGGCGCCCTGATCCTCCGCACGCTGCCGGAGCCGATGGGATTGCTGTACGCGCTGTCCGCGGGTGCGGCGGCGCTGGTCGGATTCCATGCCCTGCACGGCGGTCGCCGCCAGGCCTATCTGCTCGCGCTCGCCCCGCTGCTGCTGGTGGCCGCAGCGACGGGCGGGATGCGCACGCCGCTCCTGCCGGTCTTCGCGGTGTGGCTCGCGCTGTCCGTCCGATGGACCGCTCCCGCCGGCGTGGGCGTCGCGGCCGTGGCCATGCTGGTCGGGCTGGTGGTGGTCACTCCCGACCCGGAGTGGCGGGCGGTCCTGGCCGCAGTTCTTGCCGTGGCGGCGGGACTGGCCGGTGCCGCCCTGGCCGGCCGCACGCCGCCCGCGGCCCGGCCGGCGCGCAGTGTCGACTGGCAGGAGCCGCCCAGGGCAACCGCGCCCGCCCGCTCGCCCCAGCTGGCACCCGCGCTCGAGAGCGTGCGCGCGCAGAGCGGCGCACGGCGCGCCGTGATCTGGGAGGTGGACGACGCGCGCAGCCGCGCCAGCGCCGTCCTCGCCGCCGGCGGCGAGGGCCTGCCGCCCGATCGACAGCTGGCCGGCGATCCGATGCGCTGGGTGCTCGAGGAGATGCTGCCGCTTCGCCTGGAACGCGCACCGCGTGGGCTGGGTGGCGCCGATGCCGGTGCCTGCGTCGTCCCGCTCGGCACCCGGCGGCTGCTCTCCCTGGAGTACGCCCACGAAGCGCTGCCCCCCGATGCCGCGCCGGCTGCCGACGCGGGGCGCTACCTGGAGGCGCTGATCGATCTGGAAGAGGCCAGCGCGGACGCGGATCGGGCCACGGCTCGCGCCGCCCGCCTGCTCGAGATGCTGCGCATGATGGGCGAGGCCGCAGATTCCACCGGCCTCGCCTCGCTGCTGCTCGACGCCGCCATGCAGCTGACCGGCGCCACCGGCGCGGCCGCTGCGGCCTGGCAGGACGGGCAGGGCGTCGTGCTCGCCCTCACCGGCGAGGACGGCGGACCACAGCGCGGTACGGTGTTCTCCGGCCGCAGCAGCGAGATGGCCCTGGCCGCCCGCGGCGGGGCCATGCTGGTACGGGAGCGCAGCGGCCTGCTCGGGCGGCAGGAGCTGCCCGTCGCCCATCCCGACGAACGCTGGTTCGCCCAGCCACGCGCTCTGGTCGTACTGCCGCTCGCGGCATCACTGGACAGCGTACAGGGCGTGCTCGCGCTCTGGCACGCACACCGACCCACCATCGACCCGGGCGGCCTCAATGCATTGCAGGCGATCGCACCGTTCGTGGCGCTCGAGATGCGCCAGCTCGAGCGCCACGACGAGCTGCGCCTGCGCGCCGATACCGACGCCCTCACCGGCCTGCCCAACCGCGGCGCCTTCAACGACCGACTGCACCACCAGATCGCCTACTACCGGCGCTATCACCGCCCGCTCAGCCTGGTCCTCTTCGACGTCGACCACTTCAAGAGCGTGAACGACACCTACGGCCACGACGCCGGTGACGAGGTCCTGCGGGTGGTCGCCGAGACGCTCGCCCACTCGGTGCGCGAGACGGATGTGGCCGCGCGCTTCGGCGGCGAGGAGTTCGTGGTGCTGCTGCCTGAAACGGATCTGCCCGCCGCGCTGGACACGGCCGAGCGCATCCGCTCGGCCCTGGCCGCGCTGCACGTCGAGTGGCAGGGCACGGCCATCCCGGTCACGGCGTCCTTCGGCGTCTCGTCCAGCCCCCGCTGCACGCAGGATCCCGGCGAACTGGTCCCGAGCGCCGACCAGGCGCTGTACCGCGCCAAGCAGGGAGGGCGGAACCGGGTCGTCGCGGCGGGGTAGCCTTCAACTACGTGCACGACAACGACTTAGCGCCTTTCGAAGGGGTTGACTCGCCGGGCCGCTGCCGTTAGATTGCACGTCGCTGGTTGAAAATACGGGGCCGACACGGTTTCGACGTGTTTGGTGATGTCGAAGCTGCGCGCCGAGGGCGTCCGTGTCCTCGTTAATCCACGGGCAAACCATCAAGTGCCAACTCTGAACTGGCTCTGGCTGCGTAAGTAACCCTTACGTGCCCGTCTCCTGACCGACCCGCCCGAGGTAGGGCTGGAGACGACGACTGAATCGGGCTGGCTCGCGGACGGTGCCATGACGTCCCGGGCGAGATTCACATGGCTGGTCCGACAGTAGGCGGTCCACCGGCCGATCGTTGGACGAGACTCAAACGGTGGAATACGCGCGTAGACGCTGCGAGGGATCCAATCGCGGACGCGGGTTCGACTCCCGCCGGCTCCATCAGTACGAAGCGCCCGTCTCTCCTGTGAGAGGCGGGCGCTTTCGCTTGTGGGGACCGCAGGGGGAATTCTGCGGGTGCGGTCAGCCGGCTTTGGTCCCGCCCGCGATACGAACCTGTCCGTGCAGCCGGCCGCCCTCGGCGATGCGCATGCGGGGCGCGGAGATGTCACCGAGCACGGAGCCGCTCTCGCCGACCTCGACCGAGTCCAGTCCGCTGATGTTGCCCTCGACGCGGCCCTGTACCACGACCGTGCGGGCGCGCACGTCGCCCTCCACGTGCCCCTCCGAGGCGATCACGACGGTGTTCTCCCGGACGGCCACGCTGCCGTGGACACGGCCGGCTATGGTGATGTCCTCGGAGCTGGTGAGGTCGCCGCGGATGACGATGGAGGCGCCGATCCAGGCGGCGACGCGGCGTTCGCCGCGGACGGGGCCGCGCGCCTCGTCCTGTGCGCGCGCGTCGTCGCGCTTCCTGTCCTGCGTCCCTCGTCCGAGCATGAGCTCTCCCGATCGCGGCGGTTGGGCGCTGCGGCAGGGGTTGCTCCCGCCTGCCGTCGATCCGGCAAGATGTCGGTCCGCAGGCTGTCTGTCGACCGGGGGGCGAAAAGAGCGCCGCGCGATGGCGACGTGGGCCGCGGGGCGCAGCAGCCTAGGGGAAGAGGCGCGCCGGCAGTGGCACTTGCGCCAGGATGCGCTCCGGCGTGGTCACGACGCCTGCCGGTGTCACGACGGTGCCGAAGAAGCGGCTGAGCGTGCGCATCCGCCGCAGGATCGCCTGGCGCTGGTCGGCGGAGGGAGGCATCGGCCGCACGGCATCGATCTGCATGGGCCGAAAGGCGGCCTCGATCACGCGGCCGTCGTCCGCGAAGTCCAGTACGAGCACGCCCGTCTGGCGTGTGGTCTCGCGGAACGAGCCGAACACGAAGTTTCCGAGCGACCAGGCCACGAACGCGTCGTCGTGCCAGGACATGCCCTGGAGCACGTGCGGGTGGTGGCCGATCACCGCCGTCACATCGTGCTCCAGCAGCGCGTCGGTGAACGCCAGGTCGATCTCACGCGGATGGTCGGCCAGCTCGGAGCCCCAGTGCACGAGCACCACCAATGCGTCCACGCTCGGTCGCACCGCGTCCACCACGCGCAGCACCCGCTCCAGCGCGTAGTCGTAGCCGGAGGCGACGCCGGGGCGGCGGCCCGTCGCCACCCAGTGCGCGTAGGGATAGACGCGGCTCAGGCCGAGGAAACCGATGCGGGCGCCGCCGATCTCGACGATGTGCGGCGCGTACGCCGTCTCGTCGTCGGGGCCCGCCCCGACGAACGGGATGCCGATCGCCCGCAGCGCTTCGACGGTGTCCAGCAGTCCGCTGGCGCCGTAATCAAGGCTGTGGTTGTTGGCCAGCGTGACCAGGTCGACGCCGGCCGACTGCAGCCCTTCCAGCACGCTCGGCGCTGCCCGGAAGTTGAACTGCTTGTCCTCCTCCTCGCCGTCCGTCGTGATGGCCATCTCCAGGTTGGCCACGACCAGGTCGGCGTCGTCCCACATGCCGCGCGTGCCCTGCCAGGGCCAGTGGACGTCGTGCCGGTCGATCGCATCACCCACGGAAGCGGCCAGCAGCACGTCACCGACGAAGGCGACTCGTGCGGCCACGCTGTCCGGCCGGCCGGGCGGCGCCTGCGCGGCCGCGGACGACGGCGTGAGGGGAGCGAGCAGAAGCGGCAGCAGCGCCGCGAAGCGGATACGGCTCATGACCAGGGGCTCAGAGGACGTCGACCTGCACCTCCGGACGGTAGCGCGTGGGATCCGCGCGGATGTCCTCCAGCAGTGTCTGCAGCTCCTCGATGGTTTGCAACATCTCGTCGTACATCGCGGGGTCGCGCAGCAGCCGCGCGACGGCGCCGTCGCCATCCGTGACCATGTCGGCCGCGCTCTCCAGCGAGGCGAGCACGGAGTCGGCGCGCTGGACCGTGCCCGTCAGCGCGTTGTAGAGGCTGTCGCTGCCGGCCAGCCGGCCCAGCGTGCCGTCGCCATCGGCCAGGTCGGTGGTCAGCTGCTCGACCTGCGCCAGCGCGCCCTCCATCCGCTCGTACAGCGCGGGGTCGCGCAGCAGACGCCCGATGGTGCCCTCGGAGACGTTGATCTCGTGCAGCGTGCGGGCCAGCTCGGTGGTCGTGACCATCACGCGCTCGTACAGCGCATCGTCCGTCAGCAGGCGCCCGATCGCGCCCTCGCCGCCCGCGAGCGCGGCGGTCAGCGTCTGCAGGTTCTGCATCACGACCTCGGCCTCGTCCAGCATGCCCGTGGCGCGGGTCAGCACGGCATCCAGGTCCACCGGCGGCTGGCTGAGCAGCGTGTCGCCGGGCATCAGCACCGGGGAGCCGGCCGTGCCGGGGCTGATGTCCAGGTACTTGTCGCCGAGGAACCCCTGCATGCGCACGATGGCCCGGGAGTCGGCGCGCACCTGTTCGCGCACGTCCTCCGCCAGCGAGATGCGCACGCGCAGGTGCTGCCCGTCGCGCTGCCGCTCCAGCGGGATGAACGAGATCTCCTCGATCGAGCCGACGCGCTGGCCGGCCACGCCCACCGCGCCACCCTCGCGCAGCCCCGCCGCGTTCGGCAGCAGAGTGACGAGTTCGTAGCGGTCGGCGAACACGTCGAAGACGTCGCCCGCCTTGTAGACCGCGAAGGCGAGCAGCAGCAGGGCGACGACCAGCAGGCCGGCGACCCGGACGCGTCCCCATGGGAATCCCTTGCGAATGGAGGGCGTGGCCATCGGCTAGCTGAGGAATGCGTTGATGTAGGGATCGTCCACGGCGACCATCTCTTCGGGAGTGCCCACGAACTGGATGTTGCCATCGCGCAGCAGGCTCACGCGGTTGGCCACGCGGAATCCCGCGCGAATGTCGTGCGAGACGAGCACGGAGGTGACGCCCAGCTCGCGCTGCAGCTTGCGGATCAGGCTGTTCACCTTGCCCACGGTGAGGGGATCGAGCCCCGCCGTCGGCTCGTCGTAGAGCACCACCTCGGGATCCGTCGCGATGGCGCGCGCGATGCCCACGCGCTTGCGCATGCCGCCCGAGAGCTGGCTGGGCAGCTGCGGCATGACACGGTCGGGGTCGAGGTCCACGAAGTCCAGCTTCTGCCGCACGGTCTCCTCGATCGCGTCCTCGTCCTGCGCGGTGTTCTCGCGCAGCGGATAGGCGATGTTCTCGTACACGTTCAGCGAATCGAAGAGCGCCGCGTTCTGGAAGACCATGCCGATGCGCCGCCGCAGGTCCAGCGCCTGCTGGAAGCTGTAGCTGGCGATGCGTTCGCCGAACACCTCCACATCGCCGCGATCCGGCTGCAGCAGCCGCAGAATCAGCTTGAGGATGGTCGACTTGCCGGTGCCGGACTCCCCGACGATGTGGAGCGTCTCGCCGCGGTAGACGGTGAGGTCCACGCCTTCCAGGATCGGGTGGTCGAAGGAGAGGAACACGTCGCGCAGCGCGATGACCGGCTCGCGCCGCTCGCCCGTCCGCCCGATGCCGGGCGAGGGATCCCGCTCCAGCTCCTCGCGGATCGCGTCGACGTGCTCTGTTCGCTCGGCCGGGTTCATCGTTCCGCCAGCAGCGCCATCAGCGCCTGCGTGATGAAGTAGTCGGAGGCCAGGATCAGGATCGACGCGGTCACCACCGACCGCGTGGTCGAAAGCCCGACCCCTTCCGTGCCGCCGCTGGTGGTCATGCCGTAGTAGCAGCCGGTCAGCGTGATGATGCCGCCGAAGACGAACGGCTTGAACAGGCCGCTCACGAAATCGCGCGGGAAGAAGCCGAACACGAAGCCGGACATGGCGATGGTCGACCAGATGCTCTGCATGTACGCGTCCGCCGCCACGCCGATCTCGAACACGGCCACGATCATGCCGCCCAGGATGCCCACCATGTCGGTGACGATGGTGAGCAGCGGCAGGCAGAGCAGCCCGGCCAGCACCCGCGGCGTGACCAGCTTCTTGATGGGGTCGGTGCCGAAGCTCTGCAGCGCGTCGAGCTGCTCGGTGACCTTCATCGATCCGATCTCGGCGGCGATGGCCGAACCGACGCGGCTCGCGACCATGAGTGAGGCCAGCACCGGACCCAGCTCACGGATCATGGACGCGCCGACCAGGTTCCCCACGTAGACGTCCGCACCGAACTTGGACAGTTCGACGGAACTCTGCAGGGCCAGCACCATGCCGGTGAACAGGCCCGTCAGCAGCACGATCGGCAGCGACTGGAAGCCGATGCGGTCCATCTGCGTCAGCAGATCGCGCCAGTAGAACGGGCGCGCGAAGACGAAGCGCAGCGAGCGTGCGGCCAGCGTGAAGTACTCCAGCACGCCGACGGCAGTCCCGCGCAGCCAACCGTCGAACCTCGCAGCGACGCGTTCCATGGGTTGTGGGCCAGGGGTCGGCGGGGTTTTCCGGGCTTTTTGCGACGCCCTGGAGGTACGGTTAGCTTCCCGCCGGTCGCCGCGAGGCGTGAACAAGAACCGTGCCGCGTAGGGGGACGTGAGGCGGCTCACCACGGAACGCCTGAAGGGTCTGCTGGACGCCGTGCCGCGCGTGCGGGTGCTGGTGGTGGGTGACCTGATGCTGGACACCTACCTGCGCGGCAGCGCGTCCCGCATCTCGCCGGAGGCGCCCGTGCCGGTGGTGCACGTGGACGAGGAGTGGCGAGCACTGGGCGGTGCGGCCAACGTCGTCGCCAACGTGCGGGCGCTGGGCGCCGCCTGTGCCGCCGTCGGCTGCGTGGGCGCGGACCCGGCCGGCCAGGCCCTGGTCGACGAGCTGTCGGCTCTGGACGTGGACGCCAGCGGCGTGCACGTATCGCGCGACCGGCCGACCACGCAGAAGACGCGCGTCATGGCCCGGCAGCACCAGGTGGCCCGCTACGACCGCGAGTCGGATGTGGCGCTGGAGCCCGCCGACGTGGAGGCGGTGGTCGCGGCGATCGACCGTCTGGCCCCCGATGTCGACGTCATCATCCTCGAGGACTACGACAAGGGGCTGCTGGTGCCGGCCGTGATCGACGCCGCGCTGGCCGCCGCCGCCGCCCGCGATCTGCCGGTGGCCGTGGACCCCAAGTCGCGCCACTTCTTCGATTACCCGGGCGCGACGGTGTTCAAGCCGAATCGCGCCGAGCTCGCCGGCGCGCTGCGCGCACCCGTTCTGCCCGACGACGCCGAGTGGATGGAGCGCACTCGCCGGCACCTGCAGTGCGCCAACCTGCTCGTCACGCTGGGGGAGGACGGCATGGTGCTCATGACGGAGGGCGGCGAGCACCTGCGCATCCCGACCGTCGCGCGTTCCGTGTACGACGTATCGGGCGCGGGTGACACCGTGATCACCACCGTCGCGCTGCTGCTGGCGGCGGGCGCGACCATGGAGGAGGCCGCCATCGCGGCCAACCATGCGGCCGGCATCGAGGTCGGCAAGGCGGGCGTCACGACGATCGCGCCCGCGGAACTGCTCGACGCCGTGCGGCATCTGGAATCCAGGGAGCCGGCAGCCACCTGAGCGCCGGCTCCGACCCACATCACATCGAGAACGAGACAGCATGAAGACGATCCAGACGGAATCGGCCCCCGCCGCCATCGGCCCCTACAGCCAGGCGCAGGTCGTGAACGGCATGGTGTTCACGGCCGGCCAGATCCCGCTCGACCCGGCGTCGATGGAGCTGGTCCAGGGCAGCGTGGCGGAGCAGACCGAGCGCGTCATGCAGAACCTGGCAGCGGTGCTGGAGGCGGCCGGCTCGTCGCTCGGCCGCGTGGTGAAGACCACGGTGTTCCTGCGCGACATGAACGACTTCGCCGAGATGAACGAGGTGTACGGCCGCGCCTTCGACGGCCACAAACCCGCGCGCTCCACCGTTCAGGCCGCCCGACTGCCCAAGGACGTGGCGGTCGAGATCGAGGCGATCGCGGTCGTCGACTAGTCCGTCGGCGGCTCGCGCAGCAGCTCGATCTGCGTGCGAGGATAGCCGGTGCGGATGCGCTCGGCGTGTTCGGGGCGCGCGAACGCCTCGTTGACGGCGAGGAGCAGGTCGCGCGACCAGCGCCGGCGCTCGCGCGCGGGGACCAGGTAGCGAACGGTCAGATCGGTCCACGACTCGGCCGGTGAGGCGAACACCTCCGGCTCCGTGGCCACGTCCGCCGGCAGGTCCTCGCGCGCGAGCAGCCGCCCGTACGCCTGGGCCGGCCCCTCCATCGCCGCGCCCACCACCTCGGCCGCCGTCCGCTTCATCACGTCCAGCGCGTAGCGCAGGTCGGTGTCGTTGGTGACGCCGATCGTCAGCTCGTCCCAGACCCACTCGAAGTCGCGCGTGTAGTTGGTGATGTTGGCGCGCAGCACCTCCGAATTGGGGAAGGTGATGACGCCGCCGGTCGGCTGGGCGCCTTCCACGGCCTTGCCGGGACCGCCGGCCTCCCAGACGGTGGTCGTGAGGAAGTCGATCTGGTAGACGTCGCCGAAGACCTCGCCCACGGCGATGCGGTCGCCCACGCGGTAGTAGCCGCGGAACGAGTTCATCAGCCAGCCGGTGAAGCTCTCGATGGGCGCCTGCAGCGCCCAGGAGAGGGCGAGGCCGATCAGGCCGACGGAGCCGACCAGCGCGCGCACGTCGCCCGCGAGCACGCTGAGCGCCACGCCCACGGCGAGCAGCCAGAGCAGCACGGCGGCCAGCGCGCTGACCGCCTCGGCGCGCTGCCAGGCGCGCAGCGCGCGTCGCAGTCCTGCCCGCACCAGTCGCGAAAGCAGGGCGGCGAGCACCAGCAGGCCGACCGCGATCGTGATCTTGGGCAGCAGCCCGATGAAGTCGTCCCACAGCCGCTCCAGCGTCGAGCGCGCCTCTTCGACGGACTCCGCCGCGGAGGGTGCCCTCCCCGTGTCGGCTACTGCGGCGGCGGTGGTATCGGCGACCACGGCTGCCGTCTCCTGTGACGCCGGTTCCTGGGTGGCGCCCGGGGCGTAGAGCAGGAGCAGCGCGGTCAGCGAGACGGCCAGGATGCCGCCCTGCCGGAGCCGGCCCAGCCGTGCGGACGCCTCCTGCCGCGAAGCGCGCACCCCGCGCAGGCGCCCTCTGGCTGCCCGGCTGGCGCGGCGGTCACGTGCGCGGCGGTCGGCCGTGCGGCGGGCGTTCCGCTCGCGCTCCCGCAGGTCGCGAGCGCGCCTGAAGCGTCCCGGCTTCTCCATCGATCGGCTCCGTCACTCGGGTGGTCCGGCCGCAGCGCGGCCGCCGCGGGCGTGGCGGCCCGCGTGCGGCTACACCTATTCTATGCCAGGCCGCCGCGCCACCCCGTTCCCAGACAGGAAGCGCCACGAGATGTCCGCTGCCGAACCCGGCCGCGCCGGAAGACAGACGGAGGAGGCCCCGCGCATCCTCATCGCCGCCAGCGATGCCGAGCTGGTCGCGCTGGTGCGCGACCGGCTGGACGGCGATGGGCGCGAGGTCGTGGTCGCCGGGTCGACCGAGGCCGCTCGGCAGCGACTGGCCGAGGAGCGCTTCTCCATGCTGCTGCTCGACCTCGAACTGCGCGACGGCACGGCGCGCTCGCTGCTCGGCGCGCTGCGCGAGCGGCCGGGCACGGCGACCATGCCCATCATCGTCGTGGGCTCGCCGCTGGACACGGCCGAGGAGGCCGAGTTGTACGGGATGGGCGCGGACCAGTTCCTGGCGCGCCCGCTGGACCCCGTGCTGCTGCGCGCCGCGGCGCTGAACAAGCTGCGCCGGGCAGCGGACATCCGGCGCGAGTCGCGACAGGACGCGTTGACCGGGCTGCCGAATCGCGCCGCCTTCGCCGAGGCCTACGAGCGCGCACTCGCGCTCGCCCGCCGCAACGGTGAGTCGCTGGCCGTGGCCATGCTGGACCTGGACCACTTCAAGTCGATCAACGATCGCTTCGGCCACGCCCAGGGCGACGACGTGCTGCGTCACCTGTCCGCGATGGTCGGGGAGGTGCTGCGGCGTTCCGATCTGCTCGCGCGCTGGGGCGGTGAGGAGTTCGTGATCCTGCTGCCGAACACCGACGCCGGCGGTGCCGAGCGCGCCCTGGCCAACGTGCAGGAGCGTGTGCGCCGCGCACGCTGGACCACCGGGCGCGGGGAGGAGTTCCGCGTGACGTTCTCGGCGGGGATCGCCGACGCGTCCAGCGGCGCGCCGCTGGCCGAGGTCATCTCGCGGGCGGATTACTTCCTGTACCTGGCCAAGGCCACCGGCCGCGACCGCGTCGTCTCGGAGGAGAACGAGGTCGCGCCGCGCCGCAGCCGCGTGCTGCTCGTGCAGCGCGACGACCTGACGGCGTCGCTGATCCGGCACCGGCTGTCGCGCGAAGGGCTCCAGGTGGTGCACCACACCAGCCACGAGAGCGCGGCGCGCGCAGCCGCCGCCGACATCGCGCTGGTGATCATCGACGTCTCCGAACCCGGGCTGGACGGGTTCGCGCTGCTGATGCACCTGCGCAGCCGGGAGGACTACGCGGACGTGCCGATCCTGCTGCTGACCAGTCTGGGCAGCGAGGCCGAGATCGTGCGCGGGCTGGAGCTGGGCGCCAGCGACTGCGTGGTCAAACCCTTCTCGGCCGTGGACCTGGTGGCACGGGTACAGCGTCATGTGCTGCCGGCCGGGGTGGCCGAGAGCGGCAGACAGGGGACGTTGGAGGCGAACGCGTGAAGCACTGGCTGATGAAGTCGGAGCCGGACAGCTATTCGATCGAGGACCTGGAGCGGGACGGGCGCACGGCCTGGACCGGCGTGCGGAACTACCAGGCGCGCAATCTCATGCGGGACGAGATGAGCGTCGGCGACCCGGTCCTGTTCTATCACAGCAGCAGCAACCCGCCCGGCGTGGTCGGCGTGGCGCGCGTCGCGTCCGAGCCGTATGGCGATGCCACGGCGCTGGACCCGCGCAGCGACTACTACGACGAGAAGGCGACGGAGCAGGAGCCGCGCTGGTACCTCGTGGACGTGGAGTTCGTCGAGCGCTTCCCGCGTACGGTGCCGCTGGCGGAGCTGAAGGACACGGAGGGGCTGGAGGAGATGGTGGTGACGCAGCGCAGCCGCCTCTCCGTGCAGCCGGTACGGCCGGAGGAGTTCGAGATCGTGCGGCGGCTGGGGCGCTCGTGAGCGGGGGCACCGCCACGCTGGGCGCGGCCCGCGACGAGCTGGAGCGGCGCATCGGGCCGGGGCGCGTCCGGAGCGACGTTCCGCTCGCGCCGCTGACCACGTTCCGCATCGGCGGACCGGCCGATCTGTTCGTGCGCGTCCGCGACGCGGACGAGCTGGCGCAGGCGCTGCTCGCGGCTCGCGAGCTGGGCATCCCGCACTTCCTGCTGGGCAGCGGCGCCAACATCCTGGTCGGCGACGGCGGCTTCCGGGGTCTCGTCATCCACAACACGTCGTCGGGCGTCGAGTTCCTCGACGAGCGGCGGGTGCGGGCGGACAGCGGCGTACAGGTCTTTCCCGACCTGATCGTGAAGACGGTGGAGCGGGGGCTGGGCGGACTGCATCATTTCGTCGGCATCCCCAGCACCGTGGGCGGCGCGATCTGGCAGAACCTGCACTTCCTGTCGCCGCCGCCGGAGCGGGAGCGCACGGTGTTCGTCGAGGAGGTGGTCGAGGAGTGCCGGCTGCTCACCGAGGAGAGCGAGATCCGCACGGTGGGCGTGGACTACCTCGACTTCGGCTACGACTACAGCATCCTGCACGATCGCCAGGACGTGGTGCTGGACGTGACCTTCCGGCTCGTGCCCCAGGAACGGGACGCGCTGCGCTACGTGATGCGCGAGAACCTGAAGTGGCGCGACGAGCGCCATCCGGACCTGTGGCTCTACCCTTGCGCAGGCTCCATCTTCCAGAAGATCGAGGGCGTCGGCGCGGGTCGGCTCATCGACCAGTGCGGTCTGAAGGGCCACATCCACGGCAACGCGCAGATCTTCCACAAGCACGCGAACATCATCGTCAATCTCGGGGGCGCCACCGCCGCGGACGTGCGGGCGCTGATCTCGCTGGCGCAGGAGACGGTCGAGCGGGAGCTGGGATACCGGCTCGAGACCGAGATCGGAATGATCGGGGAGTTCTGAGGAGGCGGCATGAACGACGACAACGTCGGAAACGCGGAGCGCTGGCTGTCGACCGTGGTGGGTGGCATGCTGACCCTGGCCGGCATGGAGCGCCGCTCGTGGGGCGGCGTGCTCGCCGCAGGGCTGGGCGGGCTGCTGATCGCGCGCGGCCTGACCGGCTACTGTCCCGTATTCGGCCAGCTCGGCGTGAGTACGGCCGGCGCGACCGAGCGCTGGCTGCCGCAGGACGAGGTGGACGAGTCCTCGGACGAATCGTTTCCCGCCAGCGACGCGCCGTCCTGGACGCCCACGACCTCCATGGGGCCGCCCCGGCACGACGCCTGAACGGCGGATACCGCCGGCTCAGCCGCCCCAGACGCGCGCCCTGTCCGAAAGTGGTGCTGCGCAGCGGTCGGGATGGAGGATGCCGGCCAGGATCTCCACGCCGTCCACGACGCGCGGCCCCGAACGGTTGAAGTAGGCGGAGGCGTCCACGATCCAGGCGTGCCCCTGCGAGATGGCTCGCGGTGCGATCTCGCGTAGCCGGTCCGCGTGCGCGTCGGCGTCCCGCTGCGACGCGTCCAGGCCGTAGCCGCAGGGCATGATCACGAGCACGTCGGGATCCAGTCCCGCCAGTTCGCTCCATTCCGTCTGGCGCGACGGCTCCCCGGCGCGGCCGGCCAGGCAGTCGCCACCCGCGGCGGTCACCATCTCGGGCACCCAGTGCCCCGGCTCGAAGGGCGGGGCCAGCCATTCGATGGCCAGCACGCTGGGGGCACCCGCCCCGGCCACCGCCCGGCCCACCGCGTCCAGCCGCTCACGCAGGTCGGCAACCAGGCGGCGCGCGCGGGCCTCGGCGCCCGCGGCGCGGCCCACGGCCAGGATCAGCTCCATCACGTCCTGCAGCGTGTGCGCGTCCAGCGACAGCACCTCGGCGTCCAGATCGCGCGCTTCCACCACCTGCCGCACGCCCAGCGTGGGTACCGCACACACCTCGCACACCGCCTGCGCCAGAATCAGGTCCGGGTCCAGCGAGTCCAGCAGCGGCGCGTCCAGCTGGTAGACGCTGCCGTGCTCGGACATCGCGCGCCGCACCGCGGCGTCCACGCCGGCGCTGTCCAGCCCTTCGGGATCGAAGCGCGGGCGGCTGACCCGCGGCCGGCCCATCAGCGCATGCGGGTAGTCGCATTCGTGCGAGATGCCGATCAGCGCCTCGTCCAGGCCGAGCGCGTGCACGATTTCGGTTCCGCTGGCGAGCGTCGATACGATGCGCATCCATCCGGGGGTTCTGCGGCCGCCGCAGCCATGGCAGCGGCCGGCGGGATCGTGTATCCTGCTGCCGATCGGGTGGCCCCGCAGGTTCGCCGCGCCGCCCGCCCCCAGTCAAGCCGATGCACGGGCCGTTGACGCAGACGATCCAGATCCTGGAGCTCCGGCAGCCCGGCCGCGCCGATCACGTCGTCCTGGTGCTCGAGGACGGTCGCGAGCTGCGCGTGCCGCTGGCCGCCGCGGCCGGCCTGCGCGCAGGCCACTCGCTCTCACCCGCAGCAATGGCCGAGCTGGAGCGGGAAGCGACGGGTCACGAGGCCCGGGAAAGCGCGCTGCGCCTGCTGTCGCACCGCGCCCGCACCCGCTCGGAGCTGCGGCTCCGCCTGCTGCGGCGCGACTTGCCTGAACCGGCGGTCGACGCCGTGCTGGACGACATGGAGCGCCTCGGCTATCTGGACGACGAGCAGTTCGCCCGCTCCTTCGTGCGCGACAGGGTGCGCGCCCGACCGCGCGGTCGACGCCGGCTGCTGGCCGAGCTGCGCCGGCGCGGTGTCGCACCCGGCGTCGCGGAGCGCGCGATCGACTCGACGTTCCAGGACGAGGACACGGAGGAGGCGTCGCTCGCGGTCGCGGCCGCCCGCGCCTGGGCCCGGCGAGCCACCGACGAGGAGCGGGGGGCGCTGTGCGGATCCGGGGAACCGGCGGATCGCGAGCGGGCGCGTCGCCGCTTCTGGGGCTACATGTCACGCCGCGGCTTCGGCCCGGACGCGATCCGCGCCGGCCTCGGACGCGTCTGCGACGGATGACGGACCCGGCCCCGCGCCTGGCGGTCATCCTGAACCCCGCCGCCGCCGGTGGGCGGGCGCGCCGCAGCTGGGACGGGCTGGCGGGCGCCCTGGCGGAGGCGGGTCTGGACTACACGCTGGTCGAGACGGACGCTCCGGGCCATGCCACCGAACTGGCCCAGTCTCTCGCTGCCTCCAACGACATCATCGCCGCGGCCGGCGGCGACGGCACCGTGCACGAGGTGGCCAACGGGCTGCTGCGGGCGCCGGAGGGGGTGCGCGCGGCGCTGGCGGTGGTGCCGGTCGGCACGGGCAACGATTTCGTCAAGCTGCTGACCGGCCGCGACCCGCGGGACGCCGTGGCGGCGCTGGTGGCGGGGCGTTTCCGAACGGTGGATGTCGGCCGGGCCGTCTGGCACGGGGGATCCGAGTACTTCGTGAACGGCATGGGCACCGGCATCGACGTCGAGGTGGTGCGCCAGATGAGCCGCGCACGACACGTGCGCGGCGTCGCGGGGTACCTGCTCGCGGTGCTCAAGGCGCTGCGGGTGTTTCGGCCGATCTCGCTGCGCTTGCGGCAGGGCGACGAGAGCTGGAGCGAGCGGCGCGTCATGATCATTGCAGTGGGCAACGGCGTTTCGCAGGGCGGAGGCTTCTACCTCACGCCCGGCGCGCGCCCGGACGACGGCCGCCTGGACCTATGCATGGTGGACGAGATCGGCCTGGCGCGCATCGCACGTGCCCTGCCCAGGCTGATGCGGGGCAGCCATACGGATCTTCCCGAAGTCACGATGTCGACCTTTCAGCAGCTCGAGGTACGCGCCGAGGCGGGGCGCCCGCTCTTCTTCCAGGTGGATGGCGAGTTGCGCGAGCCCGCCGGGCTGGACCACCTGCGCATCGAGGTCGTGCCGCAGGCACTGCGCGTGATCGTGGGGTCGGCATGACGGCTCTGCGCCTGCCGATCCTGCTCGCCCTGCTGTGCCTGGCGGCGCCCGCCGCCGCGCAGGAGGTCGAGCCGGTGCTGCCTCCGGCGGACACGCTGCACGACGACCGGCCCTCCGCCACGGGCGCTCTGCTGCGCTCGCTCGTGCTGCCCGGCTGGGGTCAGGCCAGCTACGAGCGCTACATCCGCGGCGGCGTCTTCTTCTCCGGCCACGTCGGCAACACGTTCATGCTGTTCAAGACGCTGACCAAGCTGGACGAGGCCGAGGACCTGCTGGCCAGGCGCGAGGCCGCGACGCTGGCGGAGCTGCGCGATCAGGGCGTCACGGACGCGGACTCGCTGCGCACGCAGCTGGCGGCGAACCCGCAGGTGCGACGCCTGCGCAGTCTGGTCGATGCGCGCAAGGAGCAGCGCGAGGACTGGATCGCGGTCGGACTGTTCTGGATCCTGATCAGCGGTGTGGACGCCTTCGTGCAGGCGCAGCTCGCCGACTTCCCGGCGGAGATCGCAGCGCGTCACGAGGAGGGCAGGGTATTGCTTCAGATCACGGTGCCGGTGCGATGAGCATCGATCGCCCGATCGGCGTGTTCGACTCCGGCGTCGGCGGCCTGACCGTCGTGCGCGAGCTGCGGCGCCAGCTCCCCGACGAGTCCGTGGTCTACTTCGGCGATACGGCGCGCGTGCCGTACGGTCCCAAGTCCGCGCACACGGTGCAGCGCTACTCGCGCGAGGCCGCGGCGTTCCTGATGAGCCGCGGCGTCAAGCTGGTCGTGATCGCATGCAACACGGCCACCGCGCACGCCCACGAACTCCTGCAAGCCGCGCTGCCCGTGCCGGTGATCGGCGTGGTGGAGCCGGGTGCCCGGGCCGCGGCCCAGGCCACGCGTACCGGCCGCATCGGCGTGATCGGCACGGCCGGCACGATCGCTTCCGGCGCGTACGACCGCGCCGTGCGCCGCCTGGTGGGAGAGGAGGCGCGCGTGTACGCGCAGCCGTGCCCGCTGTTCGTGCCGCTGGTGGAGGAGGGTGTGGTCGAGCACGAGGCGGCCCGACTGATCGCGCGGGACTACCTGCGCCCGCTCCGCGACATGGATGTGGACGTGCTGGTGCTGGGCTGCACGCACTACCCGCTGCTGCGCCCGCTGCTGCAGCAGGAGATGGGCAATGACGTCCGCCTGGTCGATTCGGCAGAGGAGACGGCGGCCGAGGTTCGGCGCGTGCTCGAGGCGGAGAACATGCTGCGGCCGCCCGGGCAGCCGCCGCGCTTCGACTTCGTGGTCAGCGACCTGCCGCTTCGCTTCCGCGAGATCGGCAGCCGTTTCGTCGGTGACCTGATCCAGGACGTCGAGCAGATCGACGTCGACGGCTACGACCGCGCCGCCTGAACCGGCCAGTCGTGCAGGCGCGGCGCGCCCGCCGCGTCGAGCGTCAGATACGTCGCGCGGGAGATCCAGTCGCCCGCGTTCATGTACCAGCGCCCCGGCTCGAACTCCAGCAGCTCGGGCAGGTGCGCGTGTCCGGACACCACGTAGGCGATCTCCGGCCGCTCGCGCAGCTGCTGCGTAGCCCACTCGCGGATGTGACTGGCGCGACCGCGCGCCGCCTCGTCCGCGTGCGCCTTGGCCTCCGTCGTCGAAACGGCGCGCGCAAGCTTCATCCCCAGCTGCGGGTGCAGCGCGCGGAAGGCGAGGGTCGCCGCGCGGCTCCGGATCGTCGCCTTCAGCGCCCGGTACTTCAGGTCGCCGCGGCCGACGCCGTCGCCGTGCACGACCAGCGCGTCGCGACCGGCGAAGCGCGTGTGCCAGGGGCCGTCCACAAGCTTCAGCCCCACCTCCTCGCTCAGGAAGCGGCCGCCCCAGGCGTCGTGGTTGCCGCCCAGCAGCGTGACGGGTACTCCGGCCTCGACCACGTCGGCGAGCGCGGTCAGCACACGGAAATGGCGGCCGGGTACCACGTCGCCGTACTCGAACCAGAAGTCGAACACGTCGCCGTTCAGCAGCAGCGTGCCCGCCTCGGCGCCGGCGTGCTCGAGGAAGCGGACGAACGCCCGCTCCGTCGACGCGGGCACGGCGCCCAGATGGATGTCGGACGTGATGTAGTGCGGCTTGTGCATGGGGCGGCCAAGATGGGCGCGACGCACCCGCGCCGCCACTCGCGCGCCGGTTGACGCTCCGCGCGGAGCCTCTCTAGCTTCGCGCGGTGAACGATTCTCCGGTCCGCACCGAGTCCCGTATCCGCGTCCGCTACGCCGAGACCGACCAGATGGGCGTGGCCTATCACGCCAACTACCTGGTCTGGTGTGAGGTGGGCCGCACCGATCTGCTGCGCAGCCTGGGCGCCACGTACGCGCAGCTCGAGGAAGGAGGGCTGCGGCTGGCCGTCGCCGAAGCCGGCGTCCGCTACCTGGCCGGCGCGCGCTACGACGACCTCGTGCGCATCGAGACCACCGTCCGCCGCGTGCAGTCCCGTGGCGTTACCTTCGATTACGAGCTCTGGCGCGAAGCGGAGGGGGAGGGGGAGGGGGCAGGCGCAGAGGTTCGCCTGGCCACCGCCACCACCACACTGGTCGCGCTCGGCGCCGACAATCGGCCCCGCCGGATGGACACGGATTTGCGGGCCCTCCTGCAGGGGGGAGGCCGCCGCCGCGAACCCGGCGGCCGGTGATCGTGTAGAAGCACGACCCTTGCCGCAATTTCCAGAGGTCCCTTTCGTGAGCCGTCGCCTTCTCGCGCTCCTGCCGGCCCTGCTGCTGGCCCTGCCCGCCCCGACGCAGGGGCAGGGGGGCAGCTTCGGCAAGAACAAGATCCAGTACGAGGACTTCGACTGGCGCGTCCTGCACGGCGAGCACGTCGACGTCTACTTCTACCCGGAGGAGAAGGACCTCGCCCGGCTGACGCTGGAGTATGCGGAGGAGACCTACGAGGTGCTGGAACGGCGCTTCCAGCACCACCCGTTCCGGCGCATCCCGCTGATCGTCTACTCGTCGCACCAGCACTTCGAGCAGACCAACGTCACCGCCGGGTTCATCCCGGAGGGCGTGCTCGGCTTCACCGAGTACCTGAAGCGACGGGTCGCACTGCCGTTCCGCGGCGACTACGCGCAGTTCCGGCAGACGCTCAGGCACGAGCTGGTGCACGCGTTCCAGATCTCGAAGCTGGCGCAGGTCAACGCATCGCTCGCGCGGCAGCCGCGCATGTCGCCGCAACAGATCCACTGGTGGACGGAAGGGCTGGCCGAGTACTGGTCGAGCGAGCAGGACACCGACGACGACATGTTCATCCGTGACCTGGTCCTGAACTCGCGCCTGCCGACCATCCGGCAGTTCACGCGCAGGCCCAGCTTCGCGTCCTATCCGCTCGGCGGCGACCTGCACCACTACCTCGCCGGCCGCTTCGGGGAGGAGTACATCCTGCGGATGTACGAGGAGTACTGGAAGTACGGCAGCTTCGACGACGCGCTCGCCGCCATCCTCAACGTCGACCTGGACCAGCTCACGCGTGAGTGGCACTACGCGCTCGAGCAGCGCTTCTACCCGGTCTACGCGGATCGCCCCCCGCTCGAGGTGGGCGCGGACGTCGTGATCGACCGCGGCGGCGCCAACTTCAAGCCGCTGCCGTACGTCGCGCCCGACGACTCGACCACGCACCTGCTCTTCCTCTCGCCGCGCACCGGCTACACCAATATCTACCGCACGCCGCTGGAGCGCGGCGAGCGCGGCGTGCGCACCGTGGTGGAGGGCGAGCGCAGCGACGAGTTCGAGTCGTTCCACGCCTACGAGAGCGGCATCGACGTGAGCCACGACGGCGTGCTCGCGTTCATTTCCAAGTACCAGGAGCGGGACGCGCTCTTCCTCTGGGACCTGGAGCGGCGGCGAGTGGTCGGGCGCTACCAGTGGGACGACCTGGTCGGCCTCAAGTCGCCCGGCTGGTCGCCCGATGGCGCGGCCGTCGCCTTCGAAGGTCTGAACACGGCCGGCTTCTCCGACCTGTACGTCCTCCGCTTCGAGACGCAGGAACTGGAGCGGCTGACCGACGACCGCTTCCGCGACCAGGACCCCGACTGGTCACCCGACGGTGGCACGCTGGTCTTCGCGTCCGATCGCACCCCCTTCGGCGACCAGGGCCACCGCAACCTGTTCCTCTACGACCTGGAAACGGGCGCGGTCGACTACCTCACGTACGGCGCCTGGAACGACGAGGCGCCGGCATGGTCACCGGACGGCACACGCATCGCCTTCAGCTCGGACCGGGAGGGCTACCGTGACCTGTACTCGGTGGACGTGACCGGCAAGGGCCGGCGCCTGACCCACATGGCGGGCGCCGCGTTCGACCCGCAGTGGCTGCCGGATGGCGACGAGCTGGTCTTCGCCGGCTTCAGCGAGGGCCGCTTCCGCATCTATCGCGCGTCCGTACCGGCCGACACGGCCACGCTGCCGCTGATCGCGCTGGACGCGGCCGCGCGCGGCGAGATCCTGGCGCAGGCGCCGGTGGCGAGCGACGGGCCTGCGGGCGAGGTCCTGCCGGCCGGCTGGAGCTGGGAGGAGGTGCTGTCGGAGGCGTCCGACTCCGTGGCGGAGCAGCCCTATCAGAGCCTGCGGCGGCTGTCCCTCGATTTCGCGGGCGGCGAGGCGCTGCTCGTTCCGGGCATCGGCAGCGCGCAGGGCGCGCAGTTCCTGGTGTCGGACATGCTGGGTGATCACGTGCTCTACATGGGCATCGCCGCCGTGCAGAGTTCCGACCTGCGCCGCCTCATCGACAGCTTCAGCGGCCAGTTGCTGTACCTGAACCTGTCGCGGCGGCTCAACTACGGCGGCGGCATCGCCCGCTACAAGGGCCGTTACCGGGACGTGGCCTTCAACATCTACGACGAGGAGACGTACGGCGGCAGCTTCATCGCCCGCTATCCGTTCTCCAAGTATCGGCGGCTCGAGCTGCAGCTGGGCCTCGAGTACAGCCGGCGCGTGGACGTGGAGGACGCGTGCGAGGAGGGCATCTTCTGCGCGACGCGGCGGCGCGACCCGCGCGACCTGACGCGCAGCGGCATCATCTCCACGAACCTGCTCTCGTTCGTCAAGGACAACACGCTGTGGCTGCCGACCGGGCCGATCGACGGCTCGCGCTACAACCTCACGGCGGGGCTGGCCACCTGCTTCGCATGCGAGCGGCCCAGCGCGATCGACTCGACGCTTTCCGACCACGGAACCCTGCTCGAGCACTGGCTGGTGACGGCGGACCTGCGTCGCTACTTCCGCATCACGCTGCAGAGCGCGTACGCGGTGCGGCTCTATGGCTACGTGAGCGACGGCGCCATCCCGGGACGCGCGATCCTGGGCGGGCCGCACCGGCTGCGTGGCTACCCATTCTTCTCGCTGGCGGGTTCGCGCGTCTGGCTGCTGAACCAGGAGTACCGCTTCCCGCTGCTGCAGGGGTGGGCGCTGTCGTTCCCGTTCGGTGATGTGCGCTTCCCGGGCATCCAGGGCGCGCTTTTCGCCGACGTGGGCTCCAGCTGGCTGGAAGGCGACGGCTTCGAGGACGGCTGGGGCAGCTACGGCGTCGGCCTCCGTACCTCCCTGGGCGGGCCGCTGGTGATCCGCACGGACATCGGCCGCCGCTTCCGCATGGGCGATCTGCCACCGGTCCGCTTCGGCGGCGACGAGGAGTTCGGCGACACGTTCGTCGACTTCTTCCTCGGCTTCAACTACTGACATGCACGAGCAGCGGGCCGTGCGCGGCCGACGGCATCGTCGCCGCTCGCCGCGTCTCTTGCTGAGGTCCGGCGTGACCGATACCATCCGCGCGCTCCGCGGCCGGTGCGGCGCCTGGATGATCGCGGCGCTCGCCATCGGCGGGTCCGCTGCCTGCTCCGCCCGGGTGGGGCCGGACGAGGTCCAGCCGGGTGTCGAGGCGCAGGTGCTCCAGCAGACTTCGCTCGACCGACCCTGGTTCGCGGTGTTCGACTGGAGCCTGCGCGACGGCCGCTCGAACTTCGAGGGCAGCGGCGCCGCGCGCCTGCTGCCGGACAGCGCGCGACTGGACCTGTTCGGACCGCAGGACGTGGCGTACCTGTCCGCGCTGCTGCTGGGCGACCGGCTGCTGATTCCGGACGGCGTGCCGCGCGACGTGGTGCCACCGGCGCCGCTGCTCTGGGGCGCGCTGGGCGTGGTCAGGCCTCCCGCGGGCGCCGTGCTGCAGGGCGCGGTGCGCGACGGCGAGGGCGCCACGCTGAGGTATCGGGTGCGCTCCGGTGCCAGCGCCGGCTACTGGACGTACAGGACGCGCGGCAGCGCTCTGGTATCCGCCGAGTGGATCGGCAACGATGGCGCGCGGCGCCTCGTTCGGCTGACGGCGGCGGGCGCAGGGCTGCCCGCGCGTGCGACATACACACACGAACGGGCGCTCAGGGAACTGACTCTCGAGCGGACCCTCCAGGAAGAGGTGGATGGATTCCCAGCGGATGTCTGGCGGCTCGAGGGCGACGGCTCGTAGGCGCGGGCTGCTCGCGGCCTGCCTGCTGCTCGGTGCGTGCAGCTATGGTCTGACGGGCGGCGGCTTTCCCGACCATGTGGATACGGTCTTCATCGAGTCCTTCGAGAACCGGACTCCCAATTTCGAACTGGAGCAGGAGCTCTTCCGCAGCCTGCTCGACCGGTATCCCTCCGCGCTGGGCGTGCGCACCGCGTCGCGGGAAAACGCGGACGCGCTGCTGGTCGGCTCGATCACCGGCTACGACGACGTCGTCAGCAACGTCAGCCCGGGCGCCGGCGCCTCCAACCGCCCTCAGGTCCTCACCCACGAAGTCCGCGTCACCGTCAGCGCGCGACTGATCGACACGCGCGACAACGTCATCCTCTGGGAAGGGCAGGTGAGCGGCCGCGGCACCTACACGCCCGAGACGCAGACGGAGCAGGTCGGTCGGGCGGACGCCATCGAGATGCTGGTACAGGAGCTGATCGACGGGGCCCTGTCGCAATGGTAGCGCCGCTGCTCCTGGGCGGCCTCGCCGTGGCCGCGCTGCAGCACGGGGAGGCGGCGGCCTCCCCCGCCATGTTCTTCCTGGTCATCGTCGCCATCCTCGCCACCGCCAAGGCGTTGGGCGAACTGGCGGAGCGTATCGGCCAGCCGGCGGTGCTCGGCGAGCTGCTCGCCGGCGTGCTGCTCGGCGCGAGCGTGTTCGCCGTCATACCGGAGACCGGGCCCATCGCCGAGGTGGTCGAACTGCTGGCCGAGGTCGGCGTCGCGATCCTGCTCTTCGAGATCGGGCTGGAAACGGACCTGCGCGAGATGGCGCGCGTCGGGGGCACGGCCGCCGTCGTGGCCATCGTCGGCGTCGCGACACCGTTCCTGCTCGGCTTCGCTTACTGGTGGATGGTGGATCCGGCCATCGGCACGCATCCCGAGGGGATCACGCTGACGATGGTCGCCATCTTCATCGGCGCGACGCTGACGGCGACGTCGGTCGGGATCACGGCGCGCGTGCTGAACGATCTGGGTCGAATCCACACCCCGGAAGCCCGCGTCATCATCGGCGCCGCCGTGGTGGACGATGTGCTCGGACTCGTGATCCTGGCGATCGTGAGCGGCCTGGCCGCGGGCGCGACGCTGACGCCGGTGGACATCGGGCTGAAGTTCCTGATCGCGGGCGGCTTCCTGGTCGCGGCCGTGATCGTCGGGAACCTGGCGGCGCCTCGCATCTTCGGCTTCATCGACCGGCTGCGCGTGCGCGGCGTGCTGGTGGTGGCGGCCGTCTGCTTCGCCTTGCTGTTCGCCGCGCTCGCTTCGCTGGCCGGTTCCGCGATGATCATCGGCGCTTTCGCGGCGGGCATCGTGCTCAGCTCGACCAACCAGTTCGACCTGATCGAGGAGCGCGTCAAGCCGGTGGCCGATGTGTTCACGCCGATCTTCTTCGTGTCGGTCGGCGCGTCGGTCAACGTGCTGCTGCTGGTGCCCGGAACGGGGCAGTTCGATCCCGGCGTGATCGGCGTCGGCGCCGCGCTGGTCGGCATCGCCGTGATTGGCAAGTTCGTGAGCGGATATGCCGTGGGTTGGGGCAAGGCGCGTCTCAGCCATGCGGCCATCGGTGTGGGCATGATCCCGCGCGGCGAGGTCGGGTTGATCTTCGCCGATCTCGGGCTGAGCAACGGCATCCTGTCGCGTTCGGTTTTTAGCGCCGTTCTGATCATGGTCATGGTGACCACCTTCGTGACGCCGCCACTGCTCAAGATCATCTTCCGGCGGACCCAGGCCGGGGAAGGAACGGAGCGTCCTCCCGTGCACGACGTCGAGTCCGCCGCACACCTCGCCGAATGAAGATCCGACTGGCCACCCGCGGCAGTGCGCTCGCGCTCTGGCAGGCGAATCACGTGCGGGACCGGTTGCTCGCGCAGGGACCGGACACCGAGGTCGAACTGGTCGTGGTGCGCACCACCGGCGACAACGTCACCGACGTCCCGCTGGCGCGCATCGGCGGGCGCGGCCTGTTCACGCGCGAGGTGGACGACGCCGTCCTGAGCGGGCGCGCGGACGCTGCCGTGCACTCGTTGAAGGACCTGCCCACCACGCTGGAGGAGGGACTCGAGCTGGCCGCCGTGCTGCCTCGGGCCAACGCTTTCGATGCCTTCGTCCCGGCACCCGGCCTGCCGCGCACGATCGATGAACTGCCCGCCGGGTCGCGCATCGGCACGAGTGCACTGCGCCGCCGCGCGCAGTTGCTCGCGCGCCGTCCCGACCTGGAGGTCGTCGACCTGCGCGGCAACCTGGACACGCGGCTGGACCGGCTGGAGGAGCGCGGGCTCGCGGGGGCGATCCTCGCCGTGGCCGGGCTGGAACGGCTCGGCCGCGCCGACCGAATCGGAGAGGTCCTGGAGCCGCCCCAATGGCTGCCGGCGGTCGGGCAGGGTGCGCTGGCGCTGGTGGGCGCGGCCCGGCCGCCGCATGCGATCCGCGCGCTGGACCACCACGCGACGCGCGCGGTCACGGCCGCCGAGCGTTCGCTGCTGCGCCGCCTCGAGGGCGGATGCCAGGTGCCGATCGGCGCCCACGCCCTGCTGAAGAACGACGAGTTGCGCCTGGAGGGTCTGGTGGCTTCGCTGGACGGTCGGACGCTGCTCCGCGCAGAGGACAGCGGCGCGAGCGGTGAGGCGGAGGCGCTCGGGCGGCGGGTTGCCGAACGACTGATCGACCAGGGCGCCGATGCGCTGCTGGAATCGATCCGCAGGCAGGCGGCCGCGCCGGCGCCGCCCGCGCCATGACCTCCGTGTCCCGTCCGCCGGACGAGCGCGTGCTCAGCCGCGCAGCCCTGCTGGAGCGGTGGGGGCGGCCCCGTCAGGGGCGCCTTGTCTTCACCAATGGCGTCTTCGACCTGCTGCACGCCGGTCACATCGAGTACCTCTTCGCAGCGCGTGCGCTGGGAGACGCACTGGTGGTGGGTCTGAACAGCGACGCGTCGGTACGCCGCCTCAAGGGGCCCGACCGGCCGGTGAACCCGGCCGAGGATCGCGCGCTCGTGCTGGCGGGGATCGGCTGCGTCGACGCCGTCTGCGTGTTCGACGAGGACACGCCCCGCGAACTGATCGCGGCGCTGCTGCCGGACGTGCTGGTCAAGGGCGCCGACTACCGCATCGAGGACGTCGTGGGCAGGGCGGAGGTCGAAGCGGCCGGCGGCACCGTCCGCACGGTGCCACTGCGCCCCGGTCGCTCCACGACCTCCACCATCGAACGCATCCTGAGAACCGAACGGAACCGATGAGTCCGAAGTCACGCGAAGGACGAGCATCCCACGCCATGCGCGAAGTGGTCATCGAGCCGGTCGATGTCGGCTGGGCCGAGGGCTCGTGCCGCATCCGCTTCGGCCGCACCGACGTCCTCTGCATGGCCTCCGTGGAGGACCGCGTGCCCGACTGGCGCCGCGATTCGGGCCTCGGCTGGGTCACCGCTGAATACGCCATGCTGCCGCGCGCCACCCACGACCGCTCCCGCCGCGAGCGGGGGCAGCTTGGCGGGCGGACACAGGAGATCCAGCGGCTGATCGGCCGCTCGCTGCGCGCCACGGTCGACTTCGAGACGCTCGCAGGCCACACCGTCATCGTCGACTGCGACGTCCTCACCGCCGACGGCGGGACACGCACGGCGGCGATCACGGGTGCCGCCGTAGCGCTGCACCAGGCCTGCGAACACATCCGGCGCGAGCGCGGCGGCAACCACGCGATGCGGGAACTGGTCGCAGCCGTGAGCGTCGGCATCGTCGGTGGCGAGCCCCGGCTCGACCTGGAATACGTCGAGGACTCCGCAGCCGACGTCGACATGAACCTGGTCGCGCTCGAGTCCGGCCGCTTCGTCGAAGTGCAGGGCACCGCCGAGGGCGCGCCGTTCGACCGCGACGAGCTGGGGCGGCTCCTCGACCTCGGTGGCGGCGGCATCCGCCAGCTGCTCCAGGCGCAGCGACGGGCGCTTGGCCTGTCGGCGTGAGGTCGCACACCCTCGTCCTCGGCACCCGCAGCCCCGACAAGCTGCGCGAGGTCCGCCAGATCCTGGGCGAGGACCTGCCCATACGCGGCCTGGCCGAGCTGCTGCCCGACCCGGCGCCGGGCGAGGAGGACGTCGAATCCGCCGCGGACTTCGCCGGCAACGCCCTCGCCAAGGCGCGTTTCTTCGCCCGGGCCACCGGCATGCCCGTGCTCGCAGATGATTCCGGCCTCGTGGTGCCCGCCCTGGATGGGGCGCCGGGCGTACACAGCAAGCGTTTCGCGGAAGCCTGCGGCTGGCGCGTCGGCAATGAAAACGACCAGGGGGCACGGGTCTTCACGCCCGACCAGCGCGACCGCCTGAACAACAGGCTCCTGCTCGACCGCTTGAGCGGCATGACCGGCGACGAGCGGACCGCCTATTTCACCTGCACAGCCGCGCTCGCGCTGCCGGATGCCCCGGGAGAAATCGCCTGTACGGGGACGACCACTGGCGTCATCGCCCCGCACGAGGCGGGGCAGGGCGGCTTCGGCTACGACACCGTCTTCCTCGCCCCGGATCTCGGCCTCACCTTCGCCCAGCTGCCGCCCGCCCGGAAGAACGCGCGCAGCCACCGCGCCCGCGCCTTCCGCGCCGTCGCGCCCCGCGTCCGCGAACTGCTCCGCTCCGGAACGCACAGGGGTTGAGCACCCCGCGGGGCCGTGTTACCTTGCTCGTCCTTTACCGCGGGGCGTGGCGCAGCCCGGTAGCGCGCCTGCTTTGGGAGCAGGAAGTCCCCGGTTCGAATCCGGGCGCCCCGATCGGTCGGTCCCGCGTCCGCAGCGCGGCATGGGATCGATCCCCACGGGTGGTTGACGGGCCGCCGTAACACCGTTAGGATTCAAGGCTTCGATCGCTTCGGCGGTCGACGGCGAGGACGGCGGCTCGGGTTTGCGCCCGTAGCTCAGCTGGATAGAGCGGCGGCCTTCTAAGCCGCGGGTCAGAGGTTCGAATCCTCTCGGGCGCGCTGATCCCGGGTGCGGGGCCGACCCGGCGAGCAGGTTACGGTGGGCGTAGCTCAGTCGGTTAGAGCGCCAGGTTGTGGCCCTGGAGGTCGCCGGTTCGATTCCGGTCGCTCACCCCTTGGCAGCATTTGTTTGAAAACACGCGCCGCTAGCTCAACTGGCAGAGCAGGGGACTCTTAATCCCAAGGTTCCAGGTTCGATTCCTGGGCGGCGCACTCCGATCGCGCAGGGCGCGATCGACGTCTTGACCCGGGCGTGACAGGATGTTACCATCCTGCTCCCTGCGCCGCGGCGGTCGTTTCGACGCCGAGGCGCAGAGTCGTCTGAGGGACAAAAAGCTGATTGAAAATTCGGGTTCGGTGAGATACGTGCGGGGCCTCGAACGCAGGCGAGTCTTCCTGCGGTACCGCTCTTTTTGGGGCGGCGAGGTTCAAAGCAAAGGCTAGATAATTCCGGACGTTGAAGAAGTAGTCGACGTTCGATTCGAGAGCTGTTCGAGCTTTTCTATAATGGAGAGTTTGATCCTGGCTCAGGACGAACGCTGGCGGCGTGCTTAACACATGCAAGTCGAGCGAGGACGGGAGTGCTTGCACTCTCGAGCCGAGCGGCGGACGGGTGCGTAACACGTGAGCGATCTGACCCTGTGCGGGGGACAACCGGGGGAAACTCCGGCTAATACCGCATACGCGTAGCTCCTGCATGGGAGCGGCGTGAAAGCAGGCCTATCCATGGAAGCCTGTGCGCAGGGAGGAGCTCGCGGCCTATCAGCTTGTTGGTGAGGTAACGGCTCACCAAGGCGACGACGGGTAGCGGGTCTGAGAGGACGACCCGCCACATTGGAACTGAGACACGGTCCAGACTCCTACGGGAGGCAGCAGTGGGGAATCTTGGGCAATGGCCGAAAGGCTGACCCAGCGACGCCGTGTGTGGGAGGACGCCTTTCGGGGTGTAAACCACTGTCAGAGGGGACGAACGACCGGGAGTCGAACAGGCTTCCGGTGTGACGGTACCTTCAGAGGAAGCGCCGGCTAACTCCGTGCCAGCAGCCGCGGTAAGACGGAGGGCGCGAGCGTTGTTCGGAATTACTGGGCGTAAAGCGCGCGCAGGCGGATGCGCAAGTCGGAGGTGAAAGCCCGGGGCTCAACCCCGGGACGCCCTCCGATACTGCGTGTCTGGGGACCGGTAGAGGCAGGTGGAATTCCCGGTGTAGCGGTGGAATGCGTAGATATCGGGAAGAACACCGGTGGCGAAGGCGGCCTGCTGGGCCGGATCCGACGCTGAGGCGCGAAAGCGTGGGGAGCAAACAGGATTAGATACCCTGGTAGTCCACGCCGTAAACGATGGGTGCTAGGTGTCGGGGGGAGCGACCCCTTCGGTGCCGCAGCTAACGCATTAAGCACCCCGCCTGGGGAGTACGGCCGCAAGGCTGAAACTCAAAGGAATTGACGGGGGCCCGCACAAGCGGTGGAGCATGTGGTTTAATTCGAAGCAACGCGAAGAACCTTACCTGGGCTTGACATCCTGGTGAAACCTCCTGGAAACAGGAGGCCTCCTTCGGGACACCAGGACAGGTGCTGCATGGCTGTCGTCAGCTCGTGTCGTGAGATGTTGGGTTAAGTCCCGCAACGAGCGCAACCCTTGCCCGTAGTTGCCAGCGAGTAAAGTCGGGGACTCTACGGGGACTGCCGGCGGTAAGCCGGAGGAAGGTGGGGACGACGTCAAGTCATCATGGCCCTTACGTCCAGGGCTACACACGTGCTACAATGGCGGATACAGAGGGCAGCAAACCCGCGAGGGGGAGCGAATCCCACAAAGTCCGTCCAAGTTCGGATCGCGGTCTGCAACTCGACCGCGTGAAGCCGGAATCGCTAGTAATCGCGGATCAGCCACGCCGCGGTGAATACGTTCCCGGGCCTTGTACACACCGCCCGTCACGCCATGGAAGCTGGGAGCGCCCGAAGTCCGTGGCCCAACCCCTCGGGGAGGGAGCGGCCGAAGGCGAGCTCGGTGACTGGGGCGAAGTCGTAACAAGGTAGCCGTAGGGGAACCTGCGGCTGGATCACCTCCTTTCCGGAGCACCGGCGAGTACGAGCACCTCCCTCGGGAGACACGCTCCGAAAACCAGCTCTTCTGTCGCACCCGCACGGGCATCCTCGACCTGGTTTTTATAGATGGAAGAGCCGGCCGGCACCTCGGTGCCGACCGGCTCTTTCCGTTGCTACCCACCCTGTCTTCCCGCGCCACGGCGATGCCGGCGTCCCGTGCGGGCGGCCGGCTCGCCCGCACGGCACCATTGCCGGGGCTCAGTCCTTTTCGAAGCGCACGTCCGCCCGGTCGCCCAGCTTCAGCATCTCGTTCACCGAGCGCAGCTTCTTCTTCTTCTTGCGAGCCCGCGGCTCGGTTTCCGACGACGCGGGACGCGGCGGCCGCGGCGCATTCTCGTCCTCCTCGAGCAGGGGCAGCCCCTCGAGTGCGGGAGGCACGAACCGCCGTTTCGGCGATCCGCGATCCGCCGAGTCGTCGCCCTTGGTGGAGGCGTCAGAGGCCGGCGAGGGGGACTTGGCCCCGCTCTTCGTCGTCTTCTGACCCCCTCTGCCGGCTTTCTGTAGCCCCTGCGCGCCGTTCCTGTGCTGTGCCTCTTCGTCCGGCTGCGCGCCGTTCCTGCCGTTGCTCGGCCTGCTCCGGCCACTGCCGCGCTCCCTTGAAGCGGACGCCTCCGGCTTCCCTCCCTTCTGAGGGGCTCGGTTCGGTGTCGGGTCCTTTCGGGCATGGCCGCTCGACGGGGGCAGGGGGTCCAGCCCTTCGATGTCGATGGACTCGTACTCGTCGGCGCTCGACTCCTCCGCAGACGCCTCCTCGCCTTCCGTGCCATCGACCAGCGCCATCTCGGCGAACGAAGCGAACTTCATCGGGACGGACTTGCGAACCGGCGTGTCCGGGACGTCGACCACCATCGGTTCGAGTTCGATCGCCAGATCGTCGACCGAGCGCGTCGCGCCCGACCCGGCTTCGGCGGCGGCCTCCTTCGCCTCGGCGGCTGCCTTTGCCTCGGCGGCAGCGCGCTCCTCGGCCTCCTTCGCCTCGGCGGCTGCCTTTGCCTCTGCGGCGGCGCGTTCCTCGGCGGCCTTCGCCTCTGCGGCTGCCTTTGCCTCTGCGGCAGCGCGCTCCTCGGCGGCCTTGGCCTCGGCGGCTGCCTTTGCCTCTGCGGCGGCGCGCTCCTCGGCCTCCTTCGCCTCTGCGGCCGCCTTTGCCTCTGCGGCAGCGCGCTCCTCGGCGGCCTTCGCCTCTGCGGCTGCCTTCGCCTCGGCGGCGGCGCGCTCCTCGGCCTCCTTCGCCTCCGCGGCTGCCTTCGCCTCTGCGGCGGCGCGCTCCTCGGCCTCCTTCGCCTCGGCGGCTGCCTTTGCCTCTGCGGCAGCGCGCTCCTCGGCCTCCTTCGCCTCTGCGGCTGCCCTGGCTTCCTCGGCGGCGCGCTCCTCGGCCTCCTTCGCCTCGGCGGCTGCCTTCGCCTCTGCGGCGGCGCGCTCCTCGGCCTCCTTCGCCTCCGCGGCTGCCTTCGCCTCTGCGGCGGCGCGCTCCTCGGCGGCCTTGGCCTCGGCGGCTGCCTTCGCCTCGGCGGCGGCACGCTCCTCGGCCTCCTTCGCCTCCGCGGCTGCCTTCGCCTCTGCGGCGGCGCGCTCCTCGGCCTCCTTCGCCTCCGCGGCTGCCTTCGCCTCCGCGGCGGCGCGCTCCTCGCCGTCCGTGTCCGTCTGCTCCTCGGCGTCCGGCGGACCCTCCCCGAAATCACGCACGTCTTCGAGTTCCGTGGACGCGGCCGAGGCCTGAGCGGCCGCCGCTTCTTCCTCCTCGTCATCACCCCAGGCGGACAGGTCGATGTCGTCTTCCTGGGCTTCGGCGTCGACGGTCGCATCGGCACCCATGTCGAAACCGGCGCCGAGCGACAGGCCCGTGCCGCCGCGGGCGTGGAGCGCGGGGTCCATGTCCACAGGAGGCACGGGGCTGAACGATGGCAGGCCCGGCTCGCGCGCTTCCGGCGTGACCGCCGCCTCGCCGGCACCCAGCCCGATGTCATCGAGGTCGTGCAGCTCGGGCTCGGCCGGCAACGCATCGCCTTCGACTTCATCGGCGGGAAACTCCCCGGCCGCGAACTCATCGGCATCGATCCGGTCGTCGAGCTGCTCCTCATCCTGCGCGTCCGGACGCGACAAGGCGGCCGCGGCCGATGCCGCCTCGGAGCCGGCTCGCACCGGTCGCGTGCGACGGCTGCGGCTGGCCTCGTCCGCGGCCGCGCCCGCCGTCTGGAGTACGCGACCGTGTTCGTCCACGGCCAGGAGCTGGAGCCGGCCGCTTGCGTCGTGCACGCCAACGGGGCCGATGGCCAGCTGCGCCGGCTCGCCGATGGACGGCACCGACTCGCCGCTCCAGTCCGCGCGCGGCTGCCAGCGGTACAGCACGAGTCCGCCGTGCTCGCCGCGCGCGAACACGCGCAGGCTGCCGTCGGGTTCCGTAGCGGCCCACGGGGTGCCTTCGATGCGCGCCTCCTCCCCGGTCGCCGGTCGGCCATCGGTCAGATCGTCGACGCGCCAGGCCAGTGTCGGGGGGCACCAGAAGTGGGCGAGGCCGTTGGCTGGAGTGGCGGCGAAGACGTGCAGCGACCGGCCCGCGCCGTCCGCCACGGCCAGGCCGCCGCTGACGCGCACGCTGCCGTCGCCACACTCGCGCGAAAGGTTGCGGCCGCGCCAGGCGCCGCCCGACGTCTCGCGCATGTGCAGCAGCTCACCATCAGCGGTGGCGGCGAACACGCTGACCGAGTCGTCGCCAGGCGCAACCGCGGCGACCGGATCGGAATCGATGCGTGCGTCGTCCGGCGTCGGGATGAGCGAGCTGCTCCAGCGACCCTCGGTGCTGCGACGGAAGTGGGCGATCTGTCCGTCCTCCGTACGCGCGAAGACGTGCAGTCGCCCCTCCGGTCCCAGCAGCGGGAAGGGGCGGCCCTGCAGCGTCGGCCGGGACGTGGCCTGCGCGGTCTTCGACAGGTCGGCCGCACGCCAGCGGCCGGTGGCCTCGCCGCGGAACTGCAGCAGTCGGCCCTCCGCGACTGCGAAGACGTGGCGGCGCAGCCGCCGCTCCGCGATGACCACCGGCTGATCGGTGATGCGGAAGGCGTCCCCGCCTTCCTTGAGCAGCGGCCGCATCGACCAGCCGCCGATCGGCCGCAGCGCGAGCAGCATGAGCCGGCCGTCCATGTCCGCGGCGACCGCCTCGATGCGGCGGCCCGGCAGCCCCGCCGGTTCACCGGCGAGGCGTACCTCGGCGCCGCGGCGGCCGGTGATCTCCTCCTGCGCCCACTTGCCCGTGCGGTCCAGCCGCAGATGCCAGGGGCGGCCGTCGCGGCCGGTCGCCAGGAAATGCAGCGATCGGTTGCGGCCCGCGTAGACCGGGACGTGGTCCAGCGGCGGCAGCTGCGGCAGCGACGCGGCCCGCGTGTGGAAGCCCTGCGGCGGGATGCGGTCGTACGGCACCACGAAGAAGCCACGCATCCGCTCCGGACCATACGACACCTCGAGGCCCGAACGGCCGCCCAGCGTCAGCGTCAGACGGACGTCGTCCTGCTCGGGACGGTTCGGATCGTAGATCGAGACCGTCGCCTTGTTCAGCTGACGCTCGATCTCGTACGCGTAGGCGAGCGCGATCAGATTCTCGGACGGGTTGGCGAACGGGCCACGGGTGCGCATCACGCAGAGCAGCACGGGCATGCCGTGATCCAGCGAGGTGCGCAGGCTGCGCCATTCGCCGCGCGTCAGGCTGCCGACGCCGCGCTTGCCGTACCAGCGGCCAACACCCGGCCGCGTCTGCCAGTCGTACAGCTTCTCCCATAGGCCACCGCCGATCAGCTCGACCTGACGACGGACCAGCTCCTCGTAGAGCGGGTCTCCGGCCTCCGGCGCCGTCGCGTCGTCGGGGAGCGGGCGCCCGGACAGGAAACGGTCCAGCGCCGACCAGCACATGCCGCCCGCCAGACCGAAGCCCGGCGCCAGCGGCGCACCCAGGCCCAGCCGCGAGGCGGGAATGTCGAAGTCGGCACGGAAACGAAAGCCGTCGCGAGACGGCTTGAAGGTCCTGGACTGCATGCGCGCACACCTCCGGCCCGGTGCGCAGGGCACCGGCATTCGGATCGGGGAACCATGCAGGCGGGAGAGAGGGAGCCTACTCGATGAACGCGGACCGGGAAGTTCCGCGAAGACCAAAGGTAGGATGGAGTTGCCGGGGAAACAATGCCGAAGTGCTACGGGGCGTTGCAGCGACCCGAAGAAGGGCCGGAGCGCTCGACCGTCGCGCCGGCTGGCGCGGCGACCGAGGCTCCGACTGTGCGGTTCCGACTCAGACGAGCGGCGCCGCCTTTCCGGGCCCGCGGCCCGGCTCGCCTTCCGGCTGCACGCCCGGGATGGGCGCCTCGCGCTCCGGCTGCGAGCCCGGCACCGGCGGCTGGCCGGGCTGCGCCTCACGCGACGGCTGCGCCTGTCGACCCGGCTGCTCCCGCTCCGGCGTGGTCTCGGACGGCGGCGTCTCGCGCGGGGACGCGCGCTCCGGCTCCGGCATCTCCCGGCGCGGGATGCCCTGCCGACCCGGCTGCTCGCGCCCCGGCTCGGTCTGCGGCTCGCGCTCGATCTGTGGCGTCTGCGTGGCCATGTCTGCCTCCTGCAGCTGGTTGTCTGATGTGTCGTAACACGTTGTCGTTGCGCAGGTTACGTGCCGTGGGCGCTCACGAATGCAGGGTGTGCTCGGCCCTCGACGGTGGGGCGGAAAACCATCGGCGCCGGACGGGTTGAAACGGGCGAGTGATGCGGTTACCTTGAGGGTCTTCCCCGCACGGGGAAGCCCGCGGCGCGGGGGCCTTTCCCCGGCGCCGCATTGATTTGGGGCCTGTAGCTCAGGTGGTTAGAGCGCACGCCTGATAAGCGTGAGGTCGGTGGTTCGACTCCACCCAGGCCCATGAAGGCCAGCAGTGAGCCCCACCCGGTCCTGAGACCGGGTGGGGCTTTTTTCGTCCTGCGCTACGACGGCTCCGGGCTGTTCCTCGGCGGGTGGCCTCCTTCGCAGCAGAGGCTGATCAAAGACCGCTGAACGCGGCCCATTGGAGCGCCAAGGTCCGTGTGGGCAACCAGCTCGCCGTGGCGCGGTTGCCTTCGAACGTGGCGAATGGCGAGACGGCCCCGGAGGTCGGGTCGCCGAGCCAGCCGACCAGCGGCGGGTTCTGATGGAAGGGGTCGGCGCTGCCCAGCGGCAGGATCGCTCGCATCCAGTCGATGGTGAGCGCGCGTTGCGCCGTAGAGAGCAGGTGATGAGGGACGGCCGGTTCCACCGCCATGGCCCACGGCGCGCCGGCGGCGCGGTGCGCCTGGAAGGTGGCCGTCAACATCGCGTTGTCGACGAAGGCGTCGAATTCGGCCAGAACCATGAACGCGGGTACGTGGAGCGCCTGCCCGGTCAATGGACCCGCTGATTGTGGGACCTTGAGGAAGAGGGCGCCGACGCGCTCCGGATTGCGCTGCGTGAATCCCGTGGCTTCCGGAGCGCCGCCCGAGATGCCGTAGACGAGAATCGGCGCGTCGACCAGCTCGGGGCGACCGGCCAGGACAGCGGCCTGTGCGATCGCATCGAGCAGAAGCTGGTCGCTCGCCGGCGCGTTGGGATAGCTGATCGGGCCGAATCGCCCGGACCCCAGGATAGCCAGGCCGCGTTCCGCCGCCAGGTTGCGGAACATGGCTCCGAGTTGCTGCAGGGATTCCTCCACGGCCGGGGGTGCGCCGAAGGGGGTGCCGAGGGCGAACCCGCGGGTATCGGGGCCGCCGAGAGCCAGCAGGACTCCCCGGACGTGGTTCACGTTCGCCGGCAGATGGAGTGCGAAGTCCCCGAACCGGATATTGGTGCTGGCGCTTGGGGAGAGTTGCGGCTCGAGCGTGACGTCCCGGGAAGCGAGCTGTGTCTCCGGACCGAACGGGTCCTCGCTCTCGGGTGCGCACGCGGCAATCAGGCCGACGGATGCCGCCATGACGAGGCAACGGGGGATCGAGCCTACCAAAGAAGGGGTCCATCGCAGCATGAAGCACCTCGGTTGTTGGAGGCGCGGGCGGCCCGCGGCTGCACTGTGCGGGCGAAGGGGCGGCCCGCTTCGCGTTGACGGGCGCGAAGGTAGTGCTGCGCGGTCAGGGATCGGTCAGGTCGGGGTCAGGTGACGCGAAAGTGGCGGATGGATTTGGATTTGCGCTGGGAGCTGTGGCGCACCGACAGCCCGACACGGGGTGGTGCTAGGGGGCAGCGCCTATCCGCCGGAGCAGGAGGGGATAGCGCGGGTCGGACCGCAGCGGCCGCAGCAGGGGATCGGCGCGCAGCTCGACCAGGGAGGGAACGTCCCACTGCACCTGTTCCAGCAGGGAGAAGGCAGCATCCAGGCGGCCGAGGACTGCGTAGGCCAGCGCGAGATTCATCCGGCGTCGCGGATCCTCGAAGCCAGCCTCCGCTTTGACTGCAGCGAGCAGCGAGTCAGCAGTCCGGGGCGCCCCGCTCCGCTGCAGGACGAACGCGCGGGCGCCGATCACGCCTGGAAAATCCGGCGCCTGCCGGGCCGCCTCCGCCAGGAGTCGTGCCGCGTCCTCGTGCCGATCCTGCGCGGCACGGGCCACGCCCAGATAGTACAGGGTGAGATGGAAGCCGGGAGCGAGCGCGAGGGCGCGCTGCAGTTCGCGGTCCGCGCCGGGAACGTCCCCGCGCTGGAGCAGGATGATGCCACGAGTTGCATTCGCCGGCAGCGAGAGCGGGTCGAGTGCGAGCGCAAGCCGGTTCTGCTCGACCGCTTCGTCGGTCCGGCCCAGCATGAGGAGCAGCAGCGTGTAGTAATGGTGCGCCCATGTGAGACCGGGGTCCAGTTCGAGGGCTCGGCGGAACGCAGCTTCCGATGCCACGAATTCGAGCCGAGACGCATGGACGAAACCCATCACGGCATGCCCCTCCGCTAGCCCGCTGTCGAGGGTCAGCGCATGTTCCGCAGCCACATCTGCCCTGGAATAGCCCGCACGCACCTCGCAGTAGCCGGAGTTCGCGCAGTTGACGTACGCGGCCGCGAGACCTGCATACGCTTTCGCGAAGGTCGGGTCGTGATCGATGGCGGCTTCGAAGAAGACCAGCGCCTGGCGTATGCCGTCCCGGCTCCGCTGCTTCCATGCGGAGCGTCCCCGGTAGTACAGATCGAGGGCTTCCGCATCAACGGTGGAACGGCGCGGGGGAAGCGTATCTACCGCGCCCGCGACGGATCCCGCCGCCAGGGCTCGCAGGGCGGCAAGCGCGATCTCCTCCTGCACGACCGGGAGAGCATCCAGTTCGCGGGCGAAATCCGCCGACCAGAGGATGGCACGATCATGGACTCGCACGACCTGCGCGCTCACCTCGAGGTGACGCCCAATCCGGCGAAACGTGCCCTCCACCACAGCGGCGACATCGAGAGAATCGGCTACGGCCGCCGGATCAAGGCCGCGTCGCGTCAGGGCGAGCACGATCGTGAGGGGCGCAACCCTCAATCCGGGCACGCCCCCGAGCGTCTGGTACAGGTCTTCGCTGAGACCGGCCGCCAGGTAGTTGGAGGTAGTGTCATCCCCCGTGATTCTGAACGGAAGCACGGCAACGGAGGACGCGGCGGCTGGCGTGAACGCCGGGTCCTCACCCGGGCGCTCGCCGGTGGTAATCACGATGGCCAGTAACACGGCAGCGGCGCTCATCGAGACCGCAACAGCGAGGCGCCCCCACCTCAGCTTGCGGCCGGCGCGCGAGGGGGTAGGGGCCTCCGGTCCGGCCGGCTCCGTGGGGGCAGGACTGGCGGCCGCAACGTGCGGTGGCCACGCCGCGGGCGGCATCCGGGGCGCCGCCTCTTCGGAGGGTGCCGGTCGAGCCACCTCCTCGCGCAGGCTCGTGGCGAAAGCCGCGACCTGCGGGTCTGCAGGGCTGTCCAGTTCTTCCCGGAGCAGGGCTTCGTGAACCTGCGCGCAGCGAAGTGCCGCGATGCGTTCACCTGCCGCATCGAGGGCGCGCATGAGCCGCAGGGTGGTGCGTGCGCTGAATGGATCCGTGGTCAGGAGACGGCGTAGCCAGGCGATGGCCGCTCCCGGATCCCCGCGGTCCTCCGCTTCCGACGCGAGCCGCTCCAGCGCGGCCGCGTAGCGATGCGCCAGCTCATCACGCCGCGCCGACGCCCATTCCTCGAATTCCGGCGTGCGCGGGAGATGGAAGCCGTCCAGGAAGGGGCCGCCATACAGACCCACCGCGACCTGGAGTGCTCCCCGGTCGAGAGCGTCGAGGAACGAAGCCACGTCGCTTTGGATCAATCCGGAATTCAGCCGCAGGTCCGCCGTGCCGAGGATCGTGTCCGGCGAACCGAGCAGGCGTCGCGCGACGTGCACCGTCTGTTTCAGCGCTCCACGAGCGCGTTCGGTGTCGCTCTCCGGCCAGAGGTACGCCGCCAGGCGGTCACGGCTGACGCCGCGGCCCTGTGATGTGGCGAGGATCGTGATCAGAGCCAGCGTCTTTCGTTGCGCTGCCACGGTATCCAGCGTCACACCGTCCTGTTCCAGGGCGAGCCCGCCCAGCGTGCGCAGATGAAACACGGTCAAGCCAGCCTGATCGCAGGAAGCAGCAGCCGGGGCAGATTCGGCAGGGAAGGGGTAACGCGTCGCGCTGACGGGGCCGCGCTAGCCGCGTCGCCCCCCGATCCGACCGGGACGCTCCACGCCAGGCCGTGACGCTCGGAGCGGCGACTGCGCGCGGTGGGTCGGAATGAGAATGGTGCAGACGTGCTGGCACGTGGAGCAAGACCTACGGTTCGGAGCGGCGGTCGCTCGTCGGGAGCGGGCGGTCGAGCGGCTTGCCACATCTCCCGTTGGTCTCCTCATGCCCTCGTCCCGTTCGGCCTGCGGGCGAGATAGCCGGACCGTGACCTGCTCGGGTCCCGACACCGCACGGTACCTCACAGCCGAAGGACAGACGTCTGGAGCGCAGCACTTCGCCGTCGCCGTGGACTCGGGCGCCCGGCGGCACCGGCCTCTCCTGGCGCATTCCCGCGTCGCGACAGGAAGTCCATCACACTCTCGCTCCCGTTGGTCCACGTGGCTGTCCCTTTCGGCCCGCCGCCCCGGACAGCGGGGCCGGGAGCCGCTAGGGTCCGCCATCGCGCGTGGATACCGACAGTCGGGGGATCAGATGGCAAGAGCGTCCTGGGTCGCAGTCGCCGTGATGGTCATTCTGTTGCCGGCCCCGGCCGTAGCGCAGGGGAGCGTGCTCCGCTTCGGCGCGGGAGCGGGGCTGTACAGTCCGACGGTGGACCTCGCGAACGAACAGCGGCGCGTCGGCTGGCAGGTATCGGGGCACCTCCTGCTGTCGCTTACACCGGACTGGCTGGCCAGCGTCGAGTACGTGTGGGCCAAGGCCGATGACATCGCCATCGCGGGGGAGCATCCGGACCGTGTCTTCGCGGGCCTGCGGGAGCAACGGCTGCAGGTCGCGGTGGAGCGGCGGCTGGCCCGATCGCTGTGGGCCCATCTGGGCGCAGGCGTGGCCGCCCGCGCGGTGGTCGTGAGCGAGGTGGAGGGGACGCCGCCCCGCGAGTTCTATCCGGACGGCAATGGTGGGGACGAGCGGGCGCGCGGCCACTTCATCCTCGAGCCCGGGTTGGTGGTCCGGTTCCCGGAAGTCGATCTGCGCATCACCAGCGCCGTGATCAGCGGTCCGCGGGGCGGGACGCTGAACCCGTCCATCGCGCTCGTCGTGCCGATTCCGTGACGGTCGCGGGCGTCGGCTGCGGGGAAGTGACCACGCCCGGCTGCGCGAATCGGCGTCAGCGTCACGCGGGTTCGGGGCTGGCCGCGACCCTCGTGGCGCTGAGCGCTCTGGCGGCACCCGCGGCGGGACAGACCGAGGTGGCGGTCGACATGGGCATCCTCGACGCCGCGGCGTCTGCCGCACGGCCGCTGTCGGGCGGCATGCTGCTCGGCATCGAGTTCGGCCTGGGCGTGCCTCAGCTGGATCGCACGCTGTACCCCCGCCAGGATTCCACCGGCGGGCCGGATTACGAGGAGTTCATCCACGTAGCCGCCTTCATGCGGGCCAAGCCGGGACGCTGGCTGGACGTCGATTTCGGCATCCGTGCGGCGCTGTCCCGCCTCTGGAGCTGCGGCGGCGATTGCCTGCCTGCGCCGGCGTTCGCGCTCTACCTGCAGCCGATGGTCGGGTCCGACCGCTTCAAGGTGGGGCCGCGGGTGCAGGCGGGCTGGGTCGCGGATCCGGAGCCGATGACCGATCGGCGAGGAAATGCCTTCGTCAGCCTCACGCCGTTGAGCGCGCGGATCACCCTGCGTTTCTGACCGGCATCGTCAGGCGCCGCGGTTCTCGCGGTGCCTGGACGCGGCCAGCCACACGGCCACGAGGCCGAGGCCGATCCAGAGCGCGGTCGCGATGGCCCAGTCGCCCAGGTCCGGCAGAGCACGCCAGACCACGACCGATTCGCCGGTGGGCAGCAGGCCCTCCGTCTTCAGCGATTCCGTCCGCGCCGTGATCAGCGCGTCCCAGCCCCATCGGCCGTTCATGACGGCGTCCAGCAGGCGCGCGGGGACCTGGGCAACACGGCGCGAGTTCGCGAAATCACCGGTGACGGCGATCAGCAGCATCAGAACGAAGGTGCCGGCCAGCCAGCGCAGCGGCCGCTTCAGTCCCAGGGCGAGAGTGCTGACGACCAGGTAGGCTCCGGTCGCGCCGGTGAAGGGCGCGAGCCAAAGCAGCGGGGTCATGGTCCAAGGGACCTCCCGCACGCCGCCGGGCGGCAGCGGTCCCCCCGGCGTCTCGAGCGGAAGCGTGAGCAGGCGCAGCGTCCGCTCACCCAGGATCTGGCCGCCGGAAACCAGCGTCAGTGCGAGCAGCGCCAGCACGAATACCGCGACCACCACCATGAGCCAGACCCAGCCGGCCGCGACGCGGAGCAGGGCGTGCTGCCGGCGGTCCACGGGCAGGCTCCAGAAGAAGCCGGCGCCCCTGCGCTCTTCCCCGCGCCACAGCGCGAAGGGCAGGAGGAGCCCCGCCATCGCGGGCAGCACCCAATGTTCCGGATGGAAGGGGAAGTCGCCGCCCTCGAGGATCACCTCGTCCACGACCAGACCGATGAAGAACAGCAGCAGGCCGGCCACCACGAGCGCGATCCGCACGTTCTCCACCCGCACGGCGCGGATCTGCTCGCGCAGCACCGCCCGCGTCGCCGGCGCGCTGTTGTGACGGAACCCGCTCATCGGGCGGCCTCGGCGAGGAGCGCGACCGCCGCCTCCTCCAGGCTGAGTGTGGTGGTGTCGACGACCGTGGCATCGCTCGCGGTCACGCGTGCGACCACAACCTCCTCCTCGCCGATCAGCGTGGCCTGCATGGCCCGGCCCGTGCTGGCTCGCCACTGCTCCGCCGCGCGCAGGTCGGGCGGCGGCTGCCAGCCCTCCGGCACCTCCAGTCGATAGCGTCGGACCGTCCGCAGCAGATCGTCACGCGACATCTGCGCGACCAGGCGCCCTTCCTGGAGTACGCCGATGTGATCGGCCAGGGAGTCCAGCTCCTGCACCCGGTGCGTGGAGACCAGCACCGTGGTGGGAGAATCCGCGAGGTGCTCGACCAGCAGCGACATCGTGCGGCTTCGGATCAGGGGGTCTAGACCATCGGTTGGCTCGTCCAGCAGCAGCAGCGGAGGACGATGCGCCAGCGCCAGCGCGAACTGGAGGCGCCGCGCCTCGCCCTTTGACTGGCTGCCCGCGCGCCGATCCAGCTTCAGACCGAAGCGGTCGACCAGCTGATCGGCGTAGGCCTCGTCCCACGCCGGGTGGTAGCGCGCCACATGCCTCAGCAGGTCGCCGCATTTCATCCAGCGCGGCAGCTGCCGGTGGTGCTCCGGGATGTAGCCGACCTGCGCGCGGGCGCGCGCGCCCTGTTCCACCGAGTCCAGCCCCAGGATGGTGGCCGTGCCGGACTGCGCACGCTCCAGGTTCATCAGGATCTCGAGCAGCGAACTCTTGCCCGCGCCGTTCTCGCCCACGAGCACGTAGAACGAGCCTTCGGGCACCTGCAGCGCCACATCCTCGAGCGCCACGGTGCGGCCGTAGCGCTTGCTCAGCCCGCTGGTCTCGACCGCGGCTCCATCCGGCGAACGCCTCACCCCTCACCTCCCTCATCGCTTCCGGTGGGGACCGCGGCCACGGCGTCCTCCGGCTGTCCAGCGCCGCCCTCGGCGGCCGTCTCCTCTCCCGCCACCCGCCGCAGCGCCGCCGAGAGCTCCTCCAGACCGATGCCGCTGCGCCGCGCCTCGATCAGGATCTTCTTGGCGAACCGATCCGCCAGCGCGCGCCGCTCCGCAGGGCCCGGCAGCGCGTCCGCCGACACGAACGTGCCTTCGCCTCGCCGGACGTAGACCACCCCGGCGCGCTCCAACTCCTGGTAGGCCTGCGATACCGTGCGCGGATTGACCCGCAGCTCGGACGCGAGCTCGCGCACCGAGGGCAGCGGATCCTCCGGGCGCAGCGAGCCGACCACCAGCGCTCGACGCACTTCGTCGATGATCTGGAGGTAGATCGGCCGTGCGTCCTGAACGTCGAGGTTGACGATCATGTGGTCGCGGCGTGGCAGTGTATTACCAGGATACAACACTAGGCCCTTGACGGCGTCCCCGCTAGTCATGTAGTGTTGCACTAGAGTACAACACCGCATCCCTGGACACCAGAGCGGAGTCGGAGATGGAACTGCAACAGAGCGCCGGTCGCAACGAGCCCGGGAGTGGCAAGCGTCCGGTATCGCGTCGAGGCGGCGGGTGCGGGGGGCGACGGTGAAGCGCTTTCTCGAGGTTGCCCGGTTCGAGTTCGTGTACCAGCTACGACGCTGGTCCACGCTGCTGTACGCCACGGTCTTCGCGGTACTGGCCTACCTGGCGACGCGTCAGCTGGTGGTGGACGCGCGGGAGGCGGAAGCGTACTTCAACAGCCCGGTCATGATCGGCGCGGCGGCGGTGATCATGAGTCTGATCTCGCTGCTGATCGTGGCGGCGGTGGCGGGCGACGCGGCGACGCGAGACGGACATGCCCGCATCGAGCCGCTGCTCCACACGACGCCCGTGTCGAAGCTGGCGTACCTGGGGGGCCGGTACGTGGGTGCGCTGGCCGTGACGGCGCTGCTGCTGCTGATCGTGCCGATCGGGCTGGCGGTGGCGACCGTCCTGTCCGGAGTGGAGCCGGAGCTGGTCGGCCCGTTCCGTCTGCGTGCCTACGTGGACGCGTACCTGCTGGTGGCGCTGCCGAACGTGGTCACGGCGACGGCGCTGCTGTTTGCGCTGGCGGTGTTCGCGCGACACGCGGGCGCGAGCTACGCGGGGGCTCTGGTGCTGTTCGTCTCGGCGATGCTGAGCCGGGAGTTCGTGGCGGGCGTGCTGAACCGGTGGGAGCTGGCGAAGTACACGGACTTCTCGTCGTTCGTGGTGCTGAATCAGCTGTACCGGCAGTGGGCTCCGGCGCAGATGAACGTGGAGCTGGTCGGTCTGCGGAACGGCCTGCTGTGGAATCGCCTGCTGTGGCTGGGAGCGGCCGCGGTGGTCGGCGCGCTGGCTTACTTCCGCTTCCGATTCGCGCACGAGGCGGAGTCGCGCCGGCTGCCGCTGCTGCGTCGCCTGCTGCGTCGCGCCCCGTGGCGGCGGGCGTCGGCGAAGGCGGCGCCGGCCCCGGCGGCCGAGGAGCTCGGGCCGGGCGCGCCCGTGGCGGTGCCGCGTCCGCCGCGCTCGTTCGGTGCCGGCACGCGTCTCCAGCAGGTGCTGGCCTACCTGCGGGACTCGGTCGGCGCGATCCTGCGCAACCGGATGCTGCTGGTGCTGCCGGTGTTCCTGGGGGTGATGGTGCTGCTGGGCCCGGAGCTGATGGAGCACCTCGGCGTGCCGTACCTGCCGACCACGGACCGCTTCATCCGGGTGATCGGCGTCTACAGCGAGATGGAGCTGCTGCTTGGCATCATGGTGCCCTTCCTGGTGGTGTTCCTGGCGGGTGAGCTGCTGTGGCGGGAGCGGGATGCGCGGGTCGATTCGCTGACCGGTGCCGCGCCCGTGCCGGACTGGGTGCCGTTGACCGGGCGGGGGCTCGCTCTGGCCCTGGCGGTGGGTGGCATGCTGGCGCTTCTGATCGTGACGGGTGTCATCGTGCAGGCGCGCGGCGGCTGGTGGGACTTCGAGCCGGGGCTGTACGCGCGCGTGTTCCTCGGGCTGCTGCTGATCGACTACCTGCTGTTCGCGGTGCTCGCGCTCGCGATCCACGTGCTGGTGAACCAGAAGTACGTGGGGCACACCATTGCCGTGCTCGCGTGGTTCTTCACGGTCTTCGCGCCGGGCATGGGCGTGGAGCACAAGCTGCTCGTCTACGGCTCGGATCCGGGCTGGACCTACACGCGCATGGCCGGTTTCGGCCCGTTCATGGGCCCGCTGCTCTGGTTCAAGCTGTACTGGGGGGGCTGGGCGCTGCTGCTGGCCGTGGCGGCGCGGCTGTTCTGGGTGCGGGGTGCGGACCAGCGGCCGATGGACCGGCTGCGCCTGGCGCGCCGGCGCTTCCGCGGCCGGCTCGCCGCCACGGCCGCCGGAGCCGTGCTGCTGGTGCTGGTCACGGGTGGCTTCGTCTTCTGGAACACCAACGTCCTGAACGGCTACGCCTCGTCCGAGGATCTGAACGCGCGTGCGGCCGAGTACGAGCGGCGCTACGGCGGCTTCGAGGGTGCGCCGCACCCGTCGATCACCGCGACGCGGGTGGAGCTGGAGCTGTACCCGGAGCGGCGCGCGTTCGAGGCGACGGGTGAGTACACCCTGGTGAACCGCACCGCGCAGCCGATCGATACACTGCACTTCGCGCTGGAGACGGCGGCGCAGACGGACCCGCTGGCGTTCGATCGACCGGCGCGTGCTGCGCTGACGGACGACCGCCTGGGCCATCACGTCTACGTTCTGGACCAGCCCGTGGCGCCGGGCGACTCACTGCGCGCGCGCTGGCGCGTCCGCTACGAGCCGCGCGGCTTCGCGCACGATGGCATGCAGACCCACATCGGCGAGAACGGCACGTACTTCGAGAGCGGCGACTGGCTGCCGAACATCGGCTACCAGGCCGGCCGCGAGCTGTCCAATGCCAGTCTGCGCCGCGAGCTGGGGCTGCCCGAGCGCGCCCCCGCGCCGCGGCTGGAGGACGAGGCGGCCCGGCTTCACACCGCCCACGCGGATCAGGTTGACTTCGAAGCCGTGATCGGCACGGCAGCCGGTCAGGTGGCCGTCGCGCCGGGTCGACTGATGCGCAGCTGGATGGAGGGCCGGCGCGCCTACTTCCAGTTCGGCACGGACGCGCCGATCCGGAACGGCTGGGCGGTGTTCTCCGCGCGCTACGAGGTCGCGCGTGCGGAGGCCGGCGCCGTCGATCTGCGGGTGTACCATACCCCCGGACACGACCACAACGTGGACCGCTTCCTCCGCGCACTCGAAGTCTCCGTCACCGACTACGCCCGTCGCTTCGGGCCGTATCCGCACGGCCAGCTCGCGCTGGTCGAGTTCCCCGGCTACGCGAGCTTCCTGCGCGCGCATCCGATCACGATCTCGTACTGGGAGGGGTTCGGCCTGCTCGCTCCGGAGCGCGACCCGCGCGAAATCGACCTGCCGTTCGCGGTCGTGGCCCACGAGGTCGCGCACCAGTGGTGGGGCGGTCGTCTCGCGCCCGCGATGGTCGAGGGCGGCGGCGTGCTCTCCGAGTCGCTGGCCTGGTACAGCGCGCTGGGCGTGGTCGAACGGGAGTTCGGCTCGGCTCACCTCCAGCGCCTGCTGGCGATGTTCCGCGAGTCCTACATCGGTCCGCGCCCGCTGGCCGACGTGCCGCTGCTGCGCGCGCGCGACTTCATCGGCATGTACCGCCGCGGCCCCTTCGCCATGTACGCGCTGCGGGAGTACGTGGGGGAGGCGCCGGTCGACCGGGCGCTGCGCACGCTGATCGACCGGCACGGCGGCGGCGAGCCGCCGCTGCCGACCTCGCTCGATCTGTACGCGGAGTTGCGCTCCGTCGCGCCGGACTCGCTGCACGGGATGCTGGCCGACCTGTTCGAGCGCAACACCTACTGGAGCCTATCGGTCGACAGCGTCCGCACCGACTCGCTGCCCGGCGGCGCCTGGCGCGTGGAGCTGGACGTGACGGCCAGGAAGTTCGCGGTGGACACCGCGGCCGTGGAGACCGACCTCGAAATGAACGATCCGATCGAAATCGGCATCTACGAGGGTGAGCTCCGGCGCGCGAACGTCGAGGTGGAGCCGGGTCGCGCGCCGACGGGCACGCTGGGCGTCACCACCGGCGCGCCGTTGTACAGGGGGTTCCATCGACTGCGGACGGGAACGCAGACGCTCACGGTCACGGTGCCGGAGCGGCCCGGCAGCGTCGGCGTGGACCCGCGCCGGCTGCTGATGGAGATCGAGGCCGCGGACAACTACAGGGAGATCGAGGACTGATGCAGCTCGAAATTGCGGGAGTATCGAAGACGTACGCCAACGGCGTGCGGGCGCTGGACGACGTCACGCTGACGATCGAGCCGGGGATGTACGGGCTGCTGGGTCCCAACGGGGCGGGCAAGTCCACGCTGATGCGCATCCTGGCCACGCTGCAGGAGCCGGACGCGGGCGAGGTGCGGCTGGGAGACATCGACGTGGTGCGGCAGAAGGATCGTGCGCGGCGCGTGCTGGGCTACCTGCCGCAGGAGTTCGGCGTGTATCCCAAGGTCAGTGCGGAGTCGCTGCTGGACCATTTCGCGATCCTGGAGGGCATCCACGACCGGGCGGCGCGCCGCGAGGTGGTCGAGTCGCTGCTGCGGCAGACCAACCTGTGGGAGGTGCGGCGGCAGAAGCTGGGCGGCTTCTCGGGCGGCATGCGTCAGCGGTTCGGTGTGGCGGTGGCGCTGCTGGGCGATCCGCGGCTCCTGATCGTGGACGAGCCTACCGCCGGCCTCGACCCGGCGGAGCGGGTGCGCTTCCTGAACCTGCTGTCGGAGCTGGGCGAGCGGAGCGTGGTGCTGCTGTCGACGCACATCGTGGACGACGTGTCGGAACTGTGTACCCGTATGGCCATCATCCGCCAGGGGCGCATCCTGCTCGAGGCGGAGCCGCTCGCCGCGGTCGAGGAGATCCGCGGCAGGATCTGGCGCAGGGTGGTGGAACGGGATCATCTGTCGGCACTGGACCGTGAGCATCGCGTGATTTCGACCCGCCTGCTGGCCGGTCGCACGATTGCGCACGTCTACAGCGAGGGGAGCCCGGGTGCGGGCTTCGAACCCGTCGCGCCGGACCTGGAGGACGTCTACTTCGCGGTGATGGCGGGACATCACGGCGCGGGTCGGCATCTGTCGGTGTCGGCGGCCTGAGACCCGGGCGCGGGGGCGGGGCGGCCAGCGGCGGGCACGGCGAGCCTGCCGCTTCGCCCCCGCCAGCGACCAATCCGCACCGCGCGTGATGCCGGCAACGGTCCCGCGCGGCAGGATGGGGGCGAGTGGACCGCAGCGTCCCGACCGCCGATCGCAAGCAGACGTGCCCATCCCATGAACAACAGCGCAGGTCCCGGCAGCAATGGCGTCGGCATCCGCCACCCCTACCCGAACGGTCTGCGCGAGGCCGGATTCACGGTGGCGGTCGCGTCGGCGGACCAGGTGCTGGGCGCCTGCGTGCGCAGGTGGGTGGAACGATCGGAGGATTTCAGCTGGGCCGGGCAGGCGGCGGAGTTCCGCGGCACGCTGCGCCTGGTCGCGCGCGTCCATCCGGACCTGCTGATCGTGGACTGCAGTCTGCCTGGAGGCGGGAGTCGGGCGCTGATCCGTTCACTGGTACCGGAGCAGGGGCCGCTGCTGATCCTGTGCTCCCGCGACCGACGCGACGCGATCCTGGCCTTCGAGATCCACGCGGTGCATTTCCTGGAGAAACCGGTCGTGGAGGCGCGGCTGTCGGCCGCGATGTCCAGCGCGCTGCAGCGCCTGGTCTGAGGCGTGGGGCTCAGGCCTCGAGATCGAAGATCTCGCGCACCCTGTCCCTGTAGGTGCGGCCCGTGGTGACCCTGCGTCCGCCTCGCAGCACGAGCACGTACTCGCCCTTGAACAGCGGCTCCAGCTCGCTGACGCGGCCCACGTTCACGATGTGCTTGCGGTGCACGCGCGCGAAGCGTTCGGAGTCCAGCTTCTCCTCCATGGCCGTCATCGAGTCGCGCAGCAGGTACGACTCGTCACCGACGTGGACCCGCACGTAGTTGCCCTCCGCCTCGATGTAGTCGATCTGTTCGGTGGGCAGCAGCTTGATGCGGTGTCCCGCCTTCACGGCGATGCGGCCGACGCGGCGGGTGTCGGTGCGGGCCACCTCTCCGATCAGCCGACGCAGCGCCCGATCGTTGGGGTCCGCGCTCTCGGAGGTCCGATTCGCGCGCCTGGCCTCGACCGCGGCGATCGCGCGGCGCACCGCCTCCTCGAAGCGCTCTTCGTGGAACGGCTTGAGCAGGTAGTCCACCGCGCTCACCTCGAATGCGCCCACGGCGTACTCGTCGTAAGCGGTCGTGAAGACCACCACGGGCAGGCGGTCGCCCTCCAGCGACGAAAGCAGTTCGAAGCCGGTCAGGCGCGGCATCTCGACGTCGAGGAAAAGGATGTCCGGCGGATCCTGGTTGATCGCCTCCAGCGCCTCGACGGGGTCGCCGAAGCAGCCTTCCACGTCCAGCTCGTCCTGATCCTCGGCGAACTCCCGGAGCAGGTCACGGGCGGCGGGCTCGTCGTCCACGATGTAGCAGCGGATCATCATGCACCCTGGCTGATCGATGAATGCGTCTGCGGCAGGTCGACGACCACGCAGCCGCCACCGTCCAGCCGCTCCTCGAAGGACAGTCGGTAGTCGGGCCCGTGCTGCGCTTCGAGCAGCAGGTCGACGGAAGAGAGGCCGTGCCCCTTCCGTACCGGCTGCGTGCCGAAGCCGGGGCCGTCGTCCAGCACGGCGATGCGGATCGCGTCATCGTGACGCCACGCGCGCACGACCACACGGGCCGGACCCGTTTCCGGCATGCCGTGCTGCAGTGCGTTCTCGAGGATCGGCTGGAGCAGCATCGGCGGCACCGGGCAATCGAGCACGGCGGGATCCGCCTCGATGCTCACTTCCAGACGGTCGCGGAAGCGCAGCCTCTGGATCTCGAGATAGCTCTCCGCGAAGCGGAGCTCGTCGGCAAGCGGCACCTGGTGGAGCGGCGCGCGACGCAGCACGGTGCGCAGCAGGTCGCTCAGGTGGACGATCATCGTGCGCGCCGTCCGGGGGTCGCGCGTGACCAGGGACGAGATGGTGTTCAGCGTGTTGAACAGGAAGTGAGGCTGAAGCTGAGCCTGTACCGCCTCCAGCCGCGCGCGCGATGCCTCCGCCTCTGCCCTGAGCTGCCGCTCCGTCTTCTCGAGGTATGCGCTGCGGTAGGCCAGCGAGTGGTGCAGCGCGACGATGCCGAAGTAGATGACGGAGAACGCCGCGAACGTGCTGCGGAACGCCTTGTCGACGGTAGCCGTGTAGCCCTGCTCCAATCCCACCGCGCTCCAGACGAGTGCGGCGATCGCCACGACCACGAACGACACGGCCGGGGCGATGGCCAGGTGCACGAAGAGCGACAGGGGCCAGCGGCCGCTTTCGAGCGGGTAACGTCGGCTCGCGGCGAAGATGGCTGGCGTCAGCAGCGCGAAGGTGAGCCAGATGGGCAGCTCGGTGAGGAACTGGGGCCACAGCTCCGGCTTCATGCCGGACAGCCACCATTGCAGCGACAGGGCGAAGGAAACCATGACGGCGGCGATGGTGCCCCAGAGGGCGATGCCGCGCCACGGGAGGCGGGAGGCGGACGACGCCTGGCCCGTCGCGGGGTGCGCCACCGCTGTCCGCAGCGGTCTGCCGTTGGTGTGCACGCGTTCTGTCGAGCAGGGTGGGCGAGCCGGAACACGCCGCCCGGCGGAGGACGACGCCACACCGGCTGCAATTGAACCTTTTGCAGCCGGGTCAGGCAAAAGTTCGTACTGCGGGGGCGTCCCGCCAGCCGCGCCGGGCCGAACTGGACGCCGGCGGGGCTGAACGGGACAGACGGCGAGGTGGCCGGTCCGAGCGGGCGCGGCGTCTCAGCTGCTGGCGGCGGGCGACGTGGCCCAGGGGCGGCCGTCGGCCAGCACCGCCAGCACGTGCGTCCAGTAGCCGCGGTCGTAGATGACCGCGTGGTGCGTGTACGCGCAGTTGAGCATGTTGGCGCGGTGGCCGGGGCTGTCGTACCAGAGTTGGAACGCGCGCTCGCCGTTCTGCGGACCGGCCGCCAGGTTCTCGGCGGCGATCAGGAAGCGGACGCCACCCTGCGCGAGCCGCTCGCCCACGTCGTCACCGACGGAGTTCACGTGGCGGACGCGCGTCGACAGCCGCATCTCGACCGTGTGCTGGCGCGCGACCTCGGCGATGTGGGACTCCCAGCGCAGCGGCTGCGTGCAGCCGAGCTCGCGCCGTGCCCGCTCGAGCGCCTCGACGAACTCGAGCACGGGAGCGGGCGGCGCGGGGCGCAGCGGGGCGCAGCCTCCGATCAGGACCAGTAGGGCGGATACAGCAACGAGTGGGTGAGGTCTCATCTCCTGCCTTCCGACGGGGGAACATCTGCCTCGAAAGGTGCGGAGTGCCGGCGCGGTCGTCGCGGCCGACGTCGCAGACTGGGAGGAGGCTGGCGTGAACCGGTACGTCGGTGGCGCGAATGGCCGGTCGGCCCGGATTACGCCGAATCCGCGCGTGCGGGTGGTCCGCGGCGGCGTCCGCGCCGCTCACAGCTGGATCCGCACGCTGCGGTCGTCGCGAACCACCGTTGCACCGTTCGCCCGCAGGTCCACGCCAGGTACGCTGAGGTGCACGGTCGAGCCATCGCGACGCAGTGCAGGCTCTTCGTCCAGCCCCGTGATCGTGACGCTGCGCACGCCGTTGAAGAGGGGATGCGGACCCGCTGCCTCCGTGAGCGAGAGCGGGCCGTTCACCTCCAGCCGCGCTCCCTGACCGGAGAGCACGAGGTATCGGGAATGCAGCACGCGCCCGTGTCCCAGCACCTCCACGTTCAGCGGGTCGAAGGCTTCCGGGAAGAGCAGCCCGCCGCCCATCTCGATCCGCCAGCCGTCGGCGGCCACGAACTCCTGCGCACGACGCTCGCGGGCACGCAGGAGGTCGGCGATGTCCTGGTGGGCCGCTCGGCGGGCATGCGCCGTTTCGTCGGCGGTCACGCCGCAGTCTGGGGGCGCGCTGGCGCGGGCGGACACGGCAACCCGCTGGAGCAGGCCATCGAGCGTGCCGCTCGAGTCCGCGTCCAGGCGGGCTCGCCAGTCCCGGTCCAGGCGGTCGAGCAGGAATGCGATGCCGGCGCCCGAGTCGTATGCCCTTTCGCGCACGTCGGCCGGTGGGTAGACCGACCGGACCAGGCTGCTGCCCGGCTTGCGGCGGGCACCTTTCCACTCGACGTAGCGGGCTAGGCCCTCGCTGAGCTCGGTGCCGCGCTCGTAATCGGCGGCCTCCGCGGGCAATCGCGCGAAGCGTTCGCCGCGCAAGCGGATCGCCTCCGCCGCCCAGCAGCGCAGCGCGCCGTCCGCATCGGCGTCCAGTGCGCGGCGCAGCGCCGTCGTCTCCAGGCGGCGCAGCGCGAGCGCATCGGCGTCGTCCACCGGGTAGGTGAACAGCGACACCTCGTTGGCGGTCCAGCGAGGATGGTGCGTTCTCTGATGTACGTGGAAGAGCTCGTGGAGGGCGAGCGCCGACGCGGCCGTTACCGGCACCGAATCGCGCTGCACCGACATCACGGCGGTCAGCGTTCCGCCGAGGTCCACCGCCGTGTTCGCGATGACCTCGGAGGCAGAGCCGGCCATCGCGAACAGCCCGGCGCGGCCGGGAAGCCGATTGAACCCGGCCGGCGGCGTGGGGTGGCGGATCAGGAAGGTGCTGTCGCCGACCACGATCGCGAGCGGGTACCGGTCCGGCTCGAAGCCCGGCCAGAGGTCGTGCTCGCGCGCGGTGGCTTCCGCGACCGCCGTCGCGTAACTGGTGGCCGTCATCGGCGCGTCGCCGCAGGCCGCCGCCATCGCGGCGCAGCAGGCCACGAGGTGGGTGGCTGCCGCCGTCCGGCCGGCCGATCTCCCGGGCAGCAGGTGGCGGGTTCGGATCAGATTCCCAGGGCGCATCGTCTCCTCTCTCCGGATGGTGCGGCCACGGTGGGGCGGCCCTGCGTGGTCAGGTCGCGCCGCCCCCTTCTCCGGGCGAGCGTCCGGCGGCGTTCGCCTGGTCCGGTGCGGCGGTCGGCTCGTCGTGGTGGGCGCGGCGCCGTGCGATCGAGGCGACGAGCAGCACCGCGAACACGAGTCCGATCGCGGCGCTGGCGATCGCCCAGAGGCCGAGGCCCCGGGCGTTGTAGGCGGCGAAGGCGCCGGCCGCGGCCCAGACCAGGCCGGCGAGCAGCCAGACGTTCATCGCCGGCGCTCGCAGTCGAGGTAGTCGCCCATGCGCCAGGCGCCGCCCTGCTGGAGTTCCCACACCATCCTCAGCGAGTCGCCGCGGACGGCGTAGCTGAAGCGGTTGGGCGCCCAGGGGTCCGTCAGCAGTGGACGGGCGTCCAGCTGCAGGGAATCGGGCGCCCACGCGTCGGCCACGTACAGCGAGACGGAGGTCGGTTCCGCGCTGCCGACCGACACCGCCGCGGCAGACGCGATCCTGCCGGATGCCGCGTCGAAGGCCCAGACCGCGTCCTGCGCGTACCGGCTGGGCGCGCGATCCACGTGTGCGTACCGCACGGCGCGGCCGTCGGACGTGGGAGTGAAGCGCAGATCCGCGGCGAGCGGCTTGCCGTTGGCGAAGGCGCCCTCGCACGACCACTCGCCGTGCAGCGACCGGAACAGCGTCTGTGCATCCTCGAACGGGTCGGCGGCCACCGGCCGCCCGTCCGGCAGCAGCAGCGCGATCGATCCCGCGACCGTCCCCGCCGACAGGCCGATGGCGGCGGCCGCGATCATGGCTCTGAGCAGCATTGCTTCCTCATGGTTGATGGACGGCGACCCGTCCCCGGACGGAGGCGGACCGCCGACGCAGTCGTGTATGGGAGTCGCCAGGCCCCTATCGACCCCGCCGCAACTCCTCGTCTGCCGAGACCACCGTTTCGTGCTCGACCACCTCGACCCAGCGGTCGCCGCGGCGGACGTAGACGCCGGATCCGACGCCGCGATATGCGGGGCCGGCGCCCCGTGGATAGGTCGCCCAGCGGAAATCGACGACGGCGACACCGGGCGCGACGTCGCGAACGCGCAGGTCCTCGATGTCCATCCGCACATCGGGGAAATCGCGGAAGGTCGCGAGGAAGCGATCGCGCACGGCTTCACGCCCCCGCAGCCACCCCGTGGGCGTGTACATCTCGATGTCCTCGCCCCACTGCTCCATGAACACATCGAGGTCGTGCGCATTGAACGCGGCGATGCCGTCCATGAAGAGCGTGTGAACGGGGTGAATCGCCGGCTCCGCAACCAGGTCCGATGGCCGCGCTTCGGTCGCCCGGGTCGAGCACGCCCCGAGGAGCGCGAGGACGACCAGGGGTGCGGATGCCGTGAACCAGTTTCTTCGCTGCATCGACGCTTCATCTCCTGTCAGGGAATCGCGACATCGGATGCACCGATGCCGGGTAGCTGGAGCCTCAGTTGATGCCGATGTCGCCCCCGGGCATGCCGCCGCCGGACGACTGCCCCTCGCGGCGCCGCGGCTGCATGCGCGGCTGCTGCCCGAGGCTGTAGCTCAGGCTGACGATCAGCGCGCGCGAGTCACGGAAGTCGCGGCTGGTCTCCTGGACGTGGTTCGCGTCCGCGGTCCGGAAGGAGAACTCCATCGCATCCATCGGATCGGTGAGTCGGAGCGTGATGCTGGCCCGGTCGTCCAGGAACTGCTGACGGAGCGCGACGTTGGAGGTGGAGAAGGACGACACGCGCCCCTGCTCCAGGTCCAGCGGGGCCCGGTAGAACTGGAAGAACTGCAGCTCGGTGGAGCCGGTCACGTCCAGGCTCGCGCTCAGGCGGGTGGACCAGCTGAACGTTTCGCTGGCCAGTCCGCTCTCGACGTTGCTGCCGTCCGTGGTCATCTGGAAGCCGCTCACGCTGGCGAAGCCGCTGACGCGGCCCAGCCGGAACGTGCCGGTCAGGTCCATGCCCCAGGAGTCGGCCTCGTCCATGTTGCGGACCGTCGTCACGGAAACGCCCGTCGTGTCGACGGTCTTGTAGCGGCGGATCACGTCCGTGCTGCGGCGATAGAACGGCGTCGCCTGCAGCGTTCCGAGCGAGCCGGACGTCTGGTACGTCAGCTCCCAGGCGTCGGTGTACTCCGGCCCGAGCAGCGGATTCCCTTCGAACCGGTTGAGCGGGTCCTCGGCGAAGACGAACGGGTTGAGCAGCTGCACCTGCGGCCGCTGGATGCGGCGCGCGTACGCCGCCTTGAGGCTGCGCGTACCGTGTTCGTCGAAGCGGTACAGCAGCGACGCGCTGGGGAAGAAGCTGGTGTACGCGTCGTCCGAGGTGGATGCCCCGGCCAGCCCGAGCTCCGTCCAGGTGCGCTCCACGCGCAGGCCCGCCTGCGCCTCCGTCCGACCGAACGGCCGGGTGAGCTGGGCGTAGAGCGCGCCCACGTTCTCGTCGTAGCCGAGCTGCTCGGGCAGTCGCGCCGATGCGCCGGCCGGCTCGCCGAAATCGCTGTCCAGCGCGCGCAGCGAGGCCTTGAGGCCGGTCTCGACGCGCAGCGACGCCGGCAGCGGCCGCGTGTAGTCGATCTGCGCGCTGTACTCGCGCGCGTCCGAGTCGATGCCTTCACGACGCCGGCTGTCGATGCCGCTGGCGCGGCGCAGGAACCCGGTGGAGCGATCCTCGAGGTTGCGGTTGAAGCGCAGCTCGCCCTGCAGCTCGTGGCGGCGCGGCTCCACGACCCTGCGCAGGCCGATGGCGGCATCCAGCATGGAGCCCTCCATGCCGATGTCGGCCACGTGCAGGAAATCCGACTGCGGATCGTCGCGCACCTGGTAGGCGTTGGTGATGACCAGATCGCCGGCGTGGCGATTCGCGACCACCGACGCGTAGGCGGAGTGCGGCCCGCCGAGCGCCAGCTCGCCGTTCAGGTTGAGCGTGTGGGCCAGGACGTCGTACGCGCCCTCGGAGGACTGGTCCAGGAAGGTCACGGGATCCTCGTACAGGTTCTCCCGCACCATCCAGCCGTCGTGGCCGCGGCGATCCGCGTTGACGCCGTAGCTGGCCATCAGCGTGAGTGGCCCGCCCTGATAGCCGACGTTGCCCGAGCCATTGAACTGTTCGTTCGTGCCGATGCCGGCATTCAGGCCACCGCTCCAGCCGAGTTGCACGTTCTGCTGCAGCACGATGTTGATGATGCCGCCCATGCCCTCCGGGTCGTGCCGTGCGGAGGGGGTGGTCACGACCTCGATTCGCTCGAGCATGCTGGCGGGGATCTGCGCCAGGAAGTTGGCCAGCGCCTCCCCCTGCAGCGGCGTCGCGCGACCGTTGATCTGCACGGCCACGTTCTGGTTGCCGCGCAGGCTGAGTCGGCCGTCGGCGTCGACCTCCACGGCGGGTACGTTGCGCAGCGCGTCGGACGCGTTGCCGCCCGCGGAGGCGGGCAGGTCCTGCGCGCGGTACACGGTGCGATCCACGGTCAGCTGCACGGCCGAGCGCTCGCCTTCCACGACCAGGCCTTCCACCTCCACCGCCGAAGGCTGCAGTGCGATCGCGCCCGCCTGGACACGCGCCTGGCCAGGCTCCACGGAAATGGTCTGGTCCCGCTGCGAGGCGTAGCCGATGTACGACACGTGGAGCGAGTAGCGGCCGGGCGGCACGCCGGCGACCGCGAAGCGGCCCTCGTCATCGGTGACGGCTCCGGTCACGAGCGACGAGTCGCGCGCGTTCCAGAGCGCGACGCTGGCGCCGGCCAGTGCCGCACCCGACTCGCCGTCCTGCACCACCCCCGTCACGGCCGCGCCGGGAGGCGGGCCTCCCTGCTGCGAGGCCAGGGCGGAGGGCGCCAGGATCATCATCGCCAGTGCGAAGAGGTGCTGCTTCAACCGCATCGTTCGGTTCCTGCTCGGGTCCATGCTCGGGCGGACGGTCCGCCGCGAGCACAACCCTCACCGAATCGCGCGGGGTGGGCTACGGAATGGGTACGGAAGCGTCAGGGGCTGGAATGAACGGGCGCACCAGGGGCTCGGATCGGAGCCGCCGCCTGGCCCCCTTCCGTGGCCGGATCGGCGAGCGCGGCCTGGAGCAGACCGAACAGGGTGGCATCCCCGCGTGCGACCGGCCCCTGCCAGTGCACCCCCAGTTCCGTCAAGAGCTCGGCGAGGGCGGCGCCGGTGCCATACAGACGCCAGCGGGTGATGTGCGCATCCAGCTCCGGCTCACGCGGAAAGGAATCCAGAGGCGGCGCGAGCCATCGCTCGATCAGCACTTCGCCCAGCGTCGCGGGGTCCCGGCCGAGCGCGATCAGCGCGGCCCGATCCCCGACCCACGTGGCCGTGCCCTCGGTGGCTTCCATGCCGTTCTCGACATAGCGGACGGCGTCCGATCGCCGCGATCGCTGCCGGCGTCGCCCCGCGTATTCCTCGAGCGCCGAGACGCGGGCGGCGCCTTCCGTCCGCAGTGCTCGCGCCAGGAGTCGCCGCTCGCGCTCCAGCTCCCGCAGGAAGGCGGAGTCGCCGGCGAGGTTCTCCGGGAACGCGCGCTGGCCGGGGCCGACGCCGACCCCGAGCTGGTTGTGCCGGCTCACGCCCACCTGCGGAGCAAAGGCCGTTTCCTGGTAGGTGTGGAAGAATTCGTGGTAGAGGAACGAGAAGCCGTGCAGTGTGTCCGGTTCGAACAGCCGATCCGGCATGGCGGGCAGTACGGTCCCGTCCAGTTCCTCGGCTGGTGAGAACCCGCGCATCATCGCGAGCATGCCGTCGAAGCCGCTTGCGAGATGGACGCGGCCGCGCAGCAGGCGCGGCAGCGAGTCCCGGAGCGGGGCGAATTCCGCGGGCGGTGGGGAGTTCGGCCAGTAGAGCAGCTTCGCCTCCGTATCCACGTGCGTGAGCAGGAACGGCTGCTCCTCCGGCCAGAAACCGGGCCACAGGTCGGCAACGGCCGGAGCGGCCGCGACGATCCTGCACGCGCGCACGATCGCGTCCCCCGCCGCGTCCGCGCAGGCCGCCTTCCCAGCGGGGTCCGGGCGAGCGCAGCCGAGCAGGATCCCGAGGGAGCACAGCATGATGGCGCGGGCGATCCGCCGCTGTGGGTCGATCCGCGTCCGTCGCGCTGCCGGCTGGGTCATGGGATTCCGGGTCCGATCTGGTATCTGCGCAGTCACCGCCGGCGGCCCTCAGCCGTGCCCGCTGCCACATCCGATCGTCCCTCCAGCGATCGCGCGGGGGTCGCGTCGGCATTCTCGGGCGCTCGACCGGCGGTGAGTGCTCCTGCCGGTGACCAAGCTGTAGCGGTGGTGTGGGGGCGGCGCGGGTGGTGGCCCGGATGCGGACAGGCGCGGAACGGATCCGTCGCAGGCTGGCGCGAGAATGGGGGGCTGAGGTCGGACCAGGGGGCGGCTCCGAGACTCAGCCGATCAGCTTCTTGAGCGAGTCCCGGTAGCTCCTGGTGGTGTTCACCTTCCTGCCGCTCTTCAGGATCACCACGTAGTCGCCCCGGAACCAGGGCTGGATCTCGCGGATGGCTGCGATGCGGACGATCGAGGAGCGGCTGATGCGGATGAAATGGCGCGGATCCAGGGTCTCCTCCAGCTGGATCATGGTCTCGCGGATCACGTGCTCGTCGTCGCCGGCAAAGATGCGCACGTACTTGCCCTCGGACTCGAACAGCTCGACCTCGGCCACCGGCTGCAGGTAGATGCGTTCGCCGCGCTTCACGGCGATCCGTTCCACGTAGGCGGACGGCGTGCCGAGCTGTTCCAGCACCGCGGCCAGCCGCTCGGCGTAATCCCTGCCCGCGCCGCTGTCGCCGCCGCGCCGCAGCCGGCTGCGCACGCGGTCCAGCGTCTCGGCCAGCCGCTCGTCGTCGAACGGCTTGAGCAGATAGTCCACCGCGTTCACCTGGAACGCCTGCAGCGCGTACTGGTCGTAGGCCGTGACGAACACGATCTCGACGTCCCGATCGGTGCCCAGCTCCTCGAGCACCTCGATGCCGGTTCGCTTCGGCATCTGCACATCCAGGAAGACCAGGTCGGGGGTCTCGCGCTCGATGCCGGCCAGCGCCGCCTCCCCGTCGCCGTACTCTGCCACGACGTCCACGTCTTCGTGCTCCTCGAGCATGGAGCGGAGCAGTTTCCGGGCGAGCGGCTCGTCGTCGACGATGATGCTGCGGATCGCTTGGCTCATGCGGGTGGTCTAGTCGACTCGGGGTGATTCCAGGCCGGGCATCTCGACCTCGACGATGGCGCCGCCCGACGGATGATTGGACAGGCGCAGAGCGAAGTCGTCCCCGTAGAGCTGACGCAGTCGCGCTTCCGTGTTGCGCAGTCCGACGCCGAGCGTCAGCGGCGAATCGGGCGCGGGCAAACCGCGACCGTTGTCGCGGACCCGGATCCTGAGGCGCCCGTCCGGAGCGGTGGCCTCAATCGAAACTTCGCCGCGCTCGCGGTGGCCGGCCGTGCCGTGCTTGATGGCGTTCTCGACCAGCGGCTGCAGCAGCAGCCGCGGCAGGTGCATGCGCCGCGCCTCCGGCGCGATGTCGCAGCGCACGTCCAGCCGGTCGCCGAAGCGGATGCGCTGGATCTCGACGTACTGCTCGAGCAGGGACAGCTCCTCGGCGAGCGGCACCTCGTGGGCGCCGTCCTCCAGCGACATGCGCAGCAGCTCGCTGAGCCGGCGCATCATCTTGCGCGCCGCCACGACGTCGTCGCCCATCAACGCCGAGATCGCGTGCAGCGTGTTGAACAGGAAGTGCGGGTGCAGCTGGGCGCGGAGCGAGTCGAGCCGCGCGCGTGCCAGGGCGGCCTCGAGCTGGCTCTCGCGCATCGCGCGCGCCTGCGTGTCTCGATAGAAGCGGAACGCGAGCAGCGCGGCCACGATGATGCCGTAGATCGGCAGGAACACCACGAACGAGTTGGTGAAGCCGCGCCGGACGGCCTCGCCGAACGACATCGTCGCCGGGATCAGCGCCGGCGCGAAGGCGAGCCGCGCTGCCGTGGTGACGATCACCATGAGCAGCGTTGCCGCGAGCGCGGCGGCCAGGTGCAGCGCGAGGTTGCGCCAGAGCCGCGCGCCCAGCGGCGGGAAGCGCCGGGTCAGCGCGATGATCGCCGGCGACATGGCCAGCCAGGCGTACCAGACCGGCAGCTCGCCCAGCGCGAGCGTGCCCCACGGCATGGGACGGCCCGCTCTGGCCAGCACGTAGTGGTTCTGCGTCGCGATCAGCAGCGCCACCATGGTCGCGCCGATCAGGGCGATGCCCCACCGCCTTGCCGCCGATTCCCGCACGTAGTTCCGCCTCCCCGATCACGGTGTGCGCGACGCGAGCGCCGCGGTGAACGTGGCGCAAACTAACGGCGGCGCGGGACGGTCGCGCGCGGGAACGGTACGACCGTGCGGTCTGCTGGCACGAAGCGGCCGCCTGCCGGAACGGGTGCTGCCCGTGCCGGTGCGAACCGCCCCTGGGCGCGTCCCGGGCGCGTCGCGAAGCACGTCTCGAAGTGCGCGTCCCGGCACTTCGTACCGTCGCCCGCGCCATCCGCACCGTCAGCCGACGGATTCGTGCCGAATCCGTCGTGGCAGGTGGCCCGCTCCGCGAGGTTCCTCACCGTCCCGAGGAACCAGCAGGAGGATGCCTGATGCGATATTCGATGACGCTCGCCGCGGCCGCCCTGATGGCCGCAGGCTGTGCGTCGACGGCCCCGGCGGATCGAGCGGCGCCCGAGCGCGCGACGGTGCCCGCCATCACGGAAGCGGACCTGCGGCTCCGGCTGCACGCCTTCGCGCACGACTCGATGATGGGCCGCGAGGCCGGCACGATCGGCAATGTGCGCGGCACCGACTACATCGCGCGGGAGGCGCGACGCATCGGCCTCCAGCCGGCCGGTGAGGACGGCACCTTCTTCCAGACCGTGCCGCTGGTGCTGGTCAGCATGGACCCCGGCACCCGCGTCGGCGCTCTGTCCGCGCAGGGTGGCGACCTGCTGCCGCTGCTGCCGCCGTACTTCCCGTTTGCCACGAGCTACGACGTGCAGGATGCGGACGTGGTTTTCGGCGGCTGGGGCGAGCTGGAACCGGCGGATGCGGCCGGCAAGGTCGTGCTCATGGCGGCCGCGGCGCCGCAGCAGCCGCCGCTGGGCGACTGGGCTGCACGCTACGCGGACGCGGCCCTGCTCGTCATCGCCGTGCCGCAGATCCCGGAGAACCTGCGCGATTTCCTGAGCCAGGAGAACGCGACGCTGCCGCCGGAAGCGGGGGAGCGCGCTGCGCCGGCCGTCCTGACCACCGCCGCCGGCGCGGCCGCGCTGTTCGGTTCGCCGCCCGTCGGGTCGGGGGTGGGCGGGGCGGGCGCACGGCGGGTGTCGGGCTCGGGCGGGCAGCGCGTCCGTCCGGTCGAGGCGCCGGCGCGCAACGTGGTGGCGGTGCTGCCCGGCAGCGACCCGACGCTGCGTGACGAGTACGTCGTGATCGGCTCGCACAACGACCACGTCGGCCTGACGGACGCGCTGCTGGACCACGACTCCGTGCGGGCGCACAACGCCGTGGTGCGGCCGGAGGGCGCGCAGTCGCCGAACCGGCCGCCGTCGGAGGCGGAGGCCGCGCGCATCGCGGAGATGCGTGACAGGCTGAGCGCCGACGGCGCGCGCCCCGACTCGATCCACAACGGCGCCGACGACGACGGCTCCGGCTCCATGGCCCTGCTCGAGATCGCCGAGCGGCTGCGCGCAGCACCGCCGCGCCGGTCGGTGCTGTTCGTGTGGCACACCGCGGAGGAGCTGGGCATGGTCGGCTCGCGCTGGTTCACCGACCACCCGACGCGCCCGATCGAGAGCATGGTCGCACAGCTCAACATCGACATGATCGGGCGCGGCATGGAAGGCGACCTGCCGAACGGCGGCATGCAGTACCTCCAGCTGATCGGCTCGCGCCGCCTGTCGAGCGAGCTGGGCAACCTGGTCGAGGACGTGAACCGCACCGGCGGCCACGGCTTCGCCTTCGACTACCAGTACGACGCCACCGGCCACCCGCAGAACATCTACTGCCGGAGCGACCACGCGATGTACGCGCGTTTCGGGGTGCCGGTCACGTTCTTCACCACCGGCGTGCACCCCGAGTACCACCAGGTCACCGACGAGGTGGAGTACATCAGCTTCCCGAAGCTCGCGGCCGTGACGTCCTTCATCGCGGACGTGGCCGAGACCGTGGCGGACCTGGACCACCGCGTCGTGGTCGATCAGCCGCTGCCCGATCCCGACGCCCCCTGCCGGCAGTAGCCGGCGCAGAACCCTGGAGCAACAGAAAGATGAAGCGTTACCTCCGATCCATCCGATTCCTCGCCGGCGCCGCCGCCCTGGTCGTGGCTGGCGCCGCGCACGCGAGCGCGCAGCAGGCGGCGCCCGCCGTGTCCGCCCCGGACGCGGCGGACGTGGAGAGCATCGACGGCATCGTCGACGCGCTGTATGACGTGCTGTCCGGCCCGAAGGGTGAGGCGCGCGACTGGGACCGTCTGCGCAGCCTGTTCCACCCCGAGGCGCGCATGATCCCGACCGGTCCGACGCCCACCGGCTCGTTCGTCGCCCGGCTGATGACGGTGGAGGATTACATCGGCAGCTCCGGCGCGATGATCGAGCAGATCGGCTTCCGCGAGGTGGAGCTGGCTCGGCGCGTCGAGGCGTTCGGCAACGTGGCTCACGTCTGGAGCACCTACGCCGGCTACCGCGAGGGCGTGGAGCAGCCGTTCCTGCGCGGCATCAACGGCATTCAGCTCTTCGACGACGGCAGCCGCTGGTGGGTGATGAACATCCTGTGGGCGCCGGAGCGGCCGGACCTGCCGCTGCCCCAGCGCTACCTCGAGGACGGCCCGGCGGCCGGGGAGGAGGCTCGATGAATTCGATGCAGAGGGTTCGACGACTGCTCCCCTCGCTGACCGCCGCGGTCCTGACCGCGGCAGCCGCCACCCTCGTCCCGGATCCGGCCGCCGCGCAGCAGGTCGGCGGCCCGCTCGTGATCCGCGACGTGACCGTGATCCCGATGGATCGGCAGACGACGCTGCCGGGCCACACGGTCGTGGTCCGGGACGGCGTGATCGAACGGGTCGCGCCGGACGCCGAGGTGCGCGTTCCGGAGGGCGCCCGCGTGATCGACGGTGCGGGTCGCTACCTGATGCCCGGCCTGGTCGACATGCACATCCACGTGGTCGGCGGCGTGGGTGCGCAGCCGGACGGCGCGTGGCAGCAGATGACGCTGCTGGCCGCGAACGGCGTGACCACCGCGCGGAGCCTGGCGGGCGCGCCGACCGCGCCGCAGGTGCGTGACGCGATCGACGCGGGCACACTCGTCGGCCCCGATCTGTACCTGGCCGGACCATCGCTCAACCACCAGTCGGTGACGACGCCGGACGCCGTGCGCGCCGCGGTGCGGCAGCAGGCGGAGGCGGGCTTCGATTTCATCAAGACGCACGGCGTCTCGAGCGCGGTCTACGACGCGATGGTCCAGGCCGCGGCCGAGGCCGGCGTGCCGCTGGCGGGCCACGTGACGCCGGACTACGGCCTGTTCCGCGCGCTGGAGGCGGGTCAGCAGATCGAGCACCTGGACGGCTACCTCGCCGCGACCATCCCGCAGGGCGCGCCGGTGCAGGCGCCGCCGGGGCAGGTCTACCTGGGCGACGAGCTGGATCACATGGACGAGGCGGCGATGGCCGGCCTCGCCCGGCGCACGGTGGAGGCCGGCGTATGGAACTCGCCGACGCTCGCGCTCTTCGAGGTGGTCGCGGATCCGCAGCCGCCGGAGCACTACCTGGCCTGGCCGGACACGCGCTACGTCCCCGCGCGGGCGCGGGAGGCCTGGAGCGGGCAGATGGCGCAGATGGCGGCCGCGCCGGTCGCGCCGGGCCGGCGCGAGCGCTACCTCGAGCTGCGCCGGGCGATGACACGCGCGCTGCGCGACGCCGGCGCGGGCATCATGGCGGGTTCCGATTCGCCGCAGTTCTTCCTGGCGCCGGGCTTCGCGCTGCATCGGGAGCTGCGCGCCCTGCAGGCGGCGGGGCTGACGCCGTACGAAGTGCTGGCGGCCGCCACCGTCAACCCGGCTCGCTACATCGGTGAGAGCGCGCGCTTCGGCGTGGTGGCCGAGGGGCACGAGGCGGACCTCCTGCTGCTGGAAGCCGACCCGCTGGAGGACGTGGCGAACGCCGCGCGCATCGCGGGAGTCGTGCTGGACGGCCGGTGGCTGCCCGCCAGCGAGATCGCGGAGATGAAGGCGGCCGTCGCCGCGGCGGCGGAGTAGGTGATGCGGGGGCGGGCGAGGCGCCGGCGCGGGACCATTCTGGTCCGGCGGATCGCACTGCTCGTGGCGGCGGTCGTGCTGGGGACCGGGTTCCTGCTGCGGGAGCCCGGTCCCGGCCCGGACCTGCTCGAGCAGGTGATCCGCAGCGTTCGGACGCACGCGCTGGACGTGGAGCCGACGGCGGAGCTGCATGAAGCCGCCGCGCGCGGCCTGCTGCGCGAAATCGGCGATCCGTACGCTGCGCTGTTCTCGCCGGCGCAGGTGGCGGAGTTCGCCAGGGAATCCATCGGCGACAGCTACGGCGGGCTGGGCATGGAGGTGGGGCAGGACGACTCCGTCACGGTGGTGACGCGGGTGTTCCCCGGCGGTCCGGCGCAGGCGGGCGGTCTGCGGCCGGGCGACCGCATCCTCGCCGTGGATGGCCAGCGTGTGGTGGGCCTGCCGGTGGAGCGCGTGACGGAGCGGCTGCTCGGGCGGATCGGCACGCCGCTGGAGGTGACGCTGCTCCGCCCGCCGGGCGATCGCCCGTTCAGCCAGCGGTTCGTGCGCGCCGCGGTGCACCAGCCGTCCGTGCCGTTCGCGACGATGCTGGACGACTCGATCGGCTACGTCCCGCTGCGGATGTTCAACGCCACGGCCACGGCCGAACTCGCCGGCGCGATCGAGCGGCTGCGCGCGGCCGGTGCGCGGCGGTTCCTGCTCGATCTCCGCGGCAACAGCGGTGGCCACCTGCGTGAGGCCGTGGACGTAGCCGGTCTCTTCCTGCCCGCGGGCGCCCCCGTCGTGGACGTGCGCTCCCGCGCGGAGGCCGACAGGGTCCTGCATTCCGACCGGGCACCCCTCGAGCCGGCAGCGCCGCTGGTGGTGCTGGTGGACGAGGGCTCCGCCTCGGCGTCCGAGATCGTGGCCGGCGCACTGCAGGATCACGATCGGGCGCTGCTCGTCGGCGTGGTCACCTTCGGCAAGGGACTGGTGCAGGACCTGATCCGCCTGGACGGCGGGTGGATGCTCAAGCTGACCACGGCGCGCTGGTACACCCCGTCCGGTCGCTCCATCCAGCGTGCGCTGTCGAACGATTCCACGCGCGCGGTCAGCCGGGAGGAGCGACCGCTCCACCGCACGCGCGCGGGCCGCTCCGTCCTGGGCGGTGGCGGCATCTTCCCCGACAGCGTGGTGGAGGGGAAGGCCGTACCCGCGGCGGAGGCCGCGCTGCTGCGCGACCTGGCCGAGCGGTCGGCGCGCCTGGGCGACGCACTGCTCGGCGCCGCGCTGGAGTCGGCCGCCGCCGAGCTGCCTCGCGACTTCGTGGTCTCCCCGGCCGAGCGCATGGCGGTACTGCGCCGCCTCGAGCAGGACGGTGTGGCGGTCGACAGCGCCGCCTGGGCGGACGGCGCCGGCATCGTGGACCGCTGGCTCGAGCAGCGGATCCTGTCACTGGAACACGGCGAACTGGAAGCATTCCGGCGGCGGGTGCCGCACGATGCGCAGTTGCTGCAGGCCATTCGTCTGCTGAACGCGGCAGAGTCGACGGCGGAGCTGCTGGGCGGTGCGCAGCTCCAGCCGACGGGGGGAGAATGACGGTGGAGCAGCGAAAGGGAGGCGCGACGCCGGGCCTGGCGTTGATCCTGTTCCTCGGCGCATTCGCGCTGAAGTCGACCGCGCAGCCGTTGCCGATGCAGGCCGCGCCCATGCCGGCGGATACGGTGGAGTTCGTGCCGTTCCCGCCCGGCGCGGGCATGCGCGACTGCGGTGCGGCCGCGGACGGGGCAGGACCCTGCCGGCTGCGGCGCCAGTGGGAGCCGGCCGCGGTCCAGCGCCATCTCGACCGCGGAGAATCGGTGGTGGCCGGCGCGGATGAACTCAGCTTCTTCTTCCGCGGTGAGGCCGACGCGGTGCAGCTCGGGGGCGGAGTCCAGTACCTGCTCTCCCCGATCGGCTCGACCGACCTGTGGGTGCTGACGCTGCGCGTACCACGCGTCCAGGAGGCGGTGGTGAGCTACTTCTTCGTCCCGCTCTCGGATACGCCGCCGGCGGGACCCTTCACGGGGCGGGTGTGGCGCGGCTCCCAGGCACCGCCCGCGCCCGACACGGCAGCGGTGCTGAGCGGCGTCCTCCGCTCCAGCGAGATCGCCAGCCGCTTCCTGGCCGAACCTCGGGGCGTGACGGTGTACCTGCCGGCGAAGCGGTGCGCGGAAGACATCGCCGCGGTCCTGTACATGGCCGACGGCGCAGCCGTGCGCGGCATGGCGCCGGTACTGGACGCCGCCATCACGGCCGGCCGGCTGCCGCGCATCGCGCTGGTCGGGATCCATTCGGCGCCGTTCCGGCCGGGGCAGGATCTCCGTGCTGCCGAGTACCTGCTGGGGCTGGCAGGGCAGGAGCAGCGCTTCGCGGCGCACGAGCGCTTCTTCGTCGAGGAAGCGGTGGGCTGGGCGGAGGCGGCCCATGCGTTGCCGTCGGCGACGCAGCGCAGAGGCGTCTTCGGCTTCTCGAACGGCGCCTCGTTCGCCATCGACATGGGGCTCCGGCACCCGGACCTCTTCGGCAGGGTGATCGCCTTCTCGCCGGCAGGCCGTGCACCCGCGCTGGACGCGTCGAACGCGGCCGCGCCGGGCTTCTATCTCTTCGCGGGGACGCTGGAGCCGCGTTTCCACGCGCGCGCCGGGGAGTGGCAGCGCCTGCTGACCGAGCGCGGCGTCGTCAGCCGCTTCACGGATCGCGTGGCCGGACACGACGCGGAGGTCTGGCAGGAAGCCCTGCCCGGCGCGCTCGAGTGGGCGTTCGGTCGACTGGGACCGGCGGGCACGTGCGCCCCGAACGCCCATGTTCTCGATGACCAGGAGGCGGGATGAACGTCGAACTGCAGTGGCACAGCTTCATGATCCCCGGGGTGTTCTTCATGGCCCTCGGCGTGATCGGTGTGGGGACCTGGGGGATCGGTCCGCTCACCGTCGGTGCGATGGCGGCGGGATTCTTCCTCCTGCTGGCCGCGGTGCTGAAAGCGCTCGGGGATCGGAGCTCCGTCGAATGAAGGGGCTGCCGATCCGGCGCCCGCTGCGGTTCGCGACGGTGCTCGTGCTGCTCGTTGCGACGGCTTCCACGGCGCGCGCACAGGAACAGGGTGCGGGCGACTCCATCCGCTGGCAGGACGCCCCGGCCCTCGGTCAGCCGCGCGACCATCACGCGGTGTTCGAGGTGCGCGCCGGCGATCGGACTTGGATCCACGTCGCGGGGGGCACGGACTATCGCGGCATGTTCGACGACGTCAGCCGCGCAGCCGTGGCGGACGACGGCTCGCTGGGCCCATGGGAATCCGTGCGCCCGCTGCCCACGCCGCGCGCGGGCGCGAGTGCGCTGGCTACCGCGGATGTCGTGGTGCTCGCGGGAGGCCAGGTCACGACCGGAGAAGGGCTGCGTGGCCTGCGTCGCATCGACGAGGTGTACACCGCACGCGTCCTTCCCGGAGGCGAGCTCGGGCCATGGCGGCCCGGCCCCACTCTGCCGCGGCCACGCTTCCACCACCCGCTCGTGCGCCACGGGGAGTGGCTCTACGTGGTCGGCGGACAGGGCGAGCGCGAAGCGGAGGCGGGCGTGTTCGCGGCGCGGCTGGGCCCCGACGGCTCGCTGTCGGACTGGATCGAGGCGACGCCGCTGCCGCGCCCCCGCTCGCACCATGCCGCGCTGGTCATCGGCCAGCATCTCTACGTCTTCGGCGGCCTGGACGGGCGCGCCGGCGGGCACGAGGCCGGCTTCGTCGACGTGCTGCGCGCCGAGATCGGCAGCGACGGCACCCTGGGCGAGTGGCGCCGCGCGTCGACGATACCGCACGCCTACGCAACGCAGTCTGTGGTCCTGCACGGCGGTCACGTCTGGATGTTCGGTGGCGTGGAGGACCTGCAGCGCTTCAGCGCCGACGTCTGGCGCGCGGCCCTGAACGCCGACGGCTCTATCGGACCATGGACCGAGGTCCCGACGCCGCTGCCCCACGCCCGCGGGCACGTGCACGTGACGCCGCTGGTCGACGGTCGCGTCTACAGCGCGGGCGGCCGCGTCGTCGGCACCGGCACCGGCCCGGAGGTGACGGGCGCCGTGCACGTCGGCGAGCTGCCCGGGCCCGCGCGGACGGACTGAGCACCGTGCCCGCTCGTCCGCCCGCTGCTCCAGTTGAGCCGGCCCGCCCTCCGGTTGGGCCGCAACGGCTGGAGCCTCTCCGCGAATCCGAATAGCTAGCAAGGGGGCCCCTGACTCCGAAGGGGCCGGCACTGGACGGAAACCGAGCTTGATCATCCCAAAGGCCGCACGAGAACAGCCGACGGCGCTGGTGCTGGAGTCCGATCCGGTCGAGAGGCACCGGCTCGCCGCACTGGTGGAGCGCGCCAACATCCCGGTGGTGGCCACTTGCGCGACCACGGACGAAGCGCTGGCCGTGCTGCGGCAGCATGACGTCAGTCTGATCTTCGCGGACCAGGGCATCGAGATGCTGCGCCGGCGTGCGGGCTCTGCCGGGCATCGCAACGGTGCACGGCTGGTACGGCTCGACGCGCCCGACGACGGGGAGTGCGGGGAAACGGAGGTCCGCCTCGATCGACCGTACCAGCCCGCTGCTGTCAGCCGTTGCTGCGATCAGCTCACCAGCGGCCTGGCCGCGCATTCGCCCGACGACGCGCACCCGCCTGCCATGCCGTCCGCGGTCAACGGCGAGAACGGATCATGGCTGCGTCGCGTGCCCGTCGAAGGCCGGGACCAGGTGGACCTGATCCCCGTCGAGCGCATCGACTGGCTGGAGGCCGAGGACATGTACGTGCGCCTGCACTGCGGCGAGCGTACACACCTGGTGCGCGACAAGATCGGTGCGCTGGCCGATGCGCTCCCGCCTCACCTGTTCGTGCGCGTGCACCGCTCCACGATCGTCAACAAGTCGCGCGTGCGCGGGCTGCGCCGCCGGCCGGACGGTGGCAGGGAAGTGGTCCTGCAGGACGGCACGAAGCTCAGCGTGGCGCGGAGCCGGCGCGGCGCGGTGGAGAAGGAGCTGACGTTCGGCCCCTGAAGCTCAGCCTCTCCGTACACAAAAAAAGCGCCCCGTTCTACCCGGTCGTAGAACGGGGCGTTCGTCCGTTTCTGGACGGTGCAGTGCTCAATGCACGCCCGGAACATGGAGCGATGCGTCCGCCGCGTCGCCGATCGCGTGCCGAACTGCACCCGTGCGGATGCGAACGGCCCGCTGCGCCCGATCGAGCGTCCATCGCACGGGTCGGGGCGCGCCGAGGGGATCGGTCTGCGTGGCCGGAGCGGCGAGGGTGCGGCAGCGAGGTCCGCCGCATCGCGCCGGAGCAGGCGGCCGCCAGAACCAGGGGCGGTTCACCTCACGCAACGGACAGTTCGCGACACCGCGCGGACATTCCGCCAATTCGCGTTTGCAGCCCGTTGGCGCGCGGCGCAGCCTGCTCCTGTGCGATTCCCTGCCACAGGAGGTGCCGTGCCCCGAAACGCGTGCGATCCGCAGTACCTCATCTCCAGAGCGGTTCCCAGCCCGCGGCCGGATCGGCCGGGGGTATCGCTGCTTGTCTTCCAGGAGGATGCATGACAACGGCTTCAGTGCGAGGGGTGGCGGTCGCAGCCGTCGCCCTGGTTCTCGGGACCCTGATCAGTCCCGGCCTTGCCCTCGCCCAGGGCTCCAGCGGCAAGATCCAGGGGCGGGTGGTCGATGCCAGCACCGGCGCGCCGATCGCGGCTGCGCAGGTCGAGGTGATCGGCAGCAACCGCGGCAACATCACGAACGATGAAGGCTACTACTTCATCAACGAGGTGCCCGCGGGTCTTCGTGACGTACAGGCGCTCAGCATCGGCTACCGCCCGGTGGTCGTGAACGACCAGCGCGTGCTGGCCGGTCAGACGCTGACGCTGAATTTCCAGCTCGAGGCGACCGCGGTCGAGGTCGAGGCGCTGGTGGTCGAGGGTGAGCGCAACCCGCTCGTCCCGCGCGACCAGGTGTCCTCGAAGGCGATCGTGACCGGCGAGACGATCGACGAGCTGCCGCTGGACAACGTCGAGTCCATCATCGCGTTGCAGCCGGGCGTGGTCTCGGCCAACTGCGTCCAGCCGGACGGCACGACCGGCAGCTGCTCGACGATCCGCGGCTCGCGTCCGAACGAGGAAGCGACGTACGTGGACGGTGTGCTGGTGCGGCGCTTCCAGTCGGGTGATGCGAGCCCGCTGGACCTGCCGACCAACGCGCTGGCGCAGGTCGACGTGACGACCGGTGGCTTCAGCGCCCGCTACTCCGACGCACAGTCGGGCGTGGTCAACTACACCACCCGCACCGGCGGCGAGGACTTCACCGGCGCGGTCTCGTACTACACGGACGAGCTGGCGCCGGACGACTGGACGACCGGCCTGCACCGCGCGGAGGCGAGCGTGGGCGGGCCGATCTTCGGCGGGCTCAACTTCTTCGTCGCCGGTACCGCGCAGGGTCGCAAGTACACCGCGCTCCCGCAGGGCACCGACGTCTACGTGCAGACGGGCATCGACACGACGTTCACCATGCCCACGTCGGACGGACTGGACAGCGTGTCCGTGGCGTTCCCGACGTTCGCCGAGTTCGGCCGCAGCGTGAATCCGTTCGATCAGAACGACGCCTACAACGTCGTCGGCAAGCTCAGCTACCCGCTGGGCGGTGGCTCCAACATCGACCTCTCCTACTACCGCAACCGCACGCAGCGGGTCGCGCGCAATTTCGGGTTGATCGGCACCTCGGAGCTGTACAACCCGCAGGGGTGGGACGGCACGCTCAACACGTCGAACGTGCTGACGCTCGGCGGCTACTTCGTGCTGCTGCAGACGCCGACGCAGGCGCTCGCCCTCGACGTGAAGGGCAGCTACCAGCGCTTCTGGCAGCAGTTCGGCAAGATCGATCCGTCCTGGATCGCCGACCATTCGGATCCGGCGCTGGGCTTCAATTTCAGCCAGATCGACTTCCTGCTCGATCCGGACGACTTCGAGTTGAGCGAGGACCTGCTGCTGGCCACGCGCTCGGGGGCCATCCCGGCCGAGTCGCTGCAGGCGTTCCCGAACCGTCTCGATCTGTCCAACCGCCAGACCGTGCCTGGCGTCGAGGACGCGCTGCGCCTGAATCCCTACGGCATCCGCACGGGCCTGCCGATCTTCGGCTACGGCAATGCGGCGACCTCGGGCGGCGCCACGGGCCTGGAGTTCCGCGAGGAGACCGACTGGGTGCTGACGGCCTCGCTGGACTGGCAGGCCGGCCGCTACAACCGCGTGTTCTTCGGCGTCGACTACGCCGACATCCACGCGGAGCGCATGCGCGTGCCGCTGTTCGACGGGACCATGGTGCCGTCCATCAACGACCCGACGCGTGCCGGCGTCTTCCTGCAGGACCGCCTCGACCTGGGCGACATCGTCCTCGAGGGTGGTCTGCGCATGGACTATTTCGATCCGGGCGGTGAATTCCCGCGCATTCCGGGCTTCGTCTTCAACGTGCCCGACTCGCTGCGCGGCGATGCGTACGTGCTGGATCCGATCTCGGGCCCGGGTGACACGCGCACGCTGCTGGAGCGGCTGGAGCCGGTGGTGGACTGCAACGGCGCCACCGTCTGTCGCAACAACTTCGTGGAGGCGGAGACCAAGACCGCGTGGAGCCCGCGCCTCGCGGTGAGCTTCCCGGTCACGACGGCGTCCACGTTCCGCCTGTCGTACGGCCACAACGTACAGGTGCCGGCACTGCAGGAGCAGAGCTTCGGCGGCGTGGCCGCGGCGGCGGGCACCACCGCGATCTTCGCGGACGTCTACTCGGACCTGCAGGGCGGCCTGGCCAATACCAACGCCCGCTTCGGTCGGGACGTGGAGCTGCCGCGTACGGTGCTGTTCGAGGCCGGGTACCGTCAGCTGTTCGGTGAGGACCTGGTCGTGGACGTGGCGGCGTACAGCAAGACGCTGCGCAACGGCCTGACCTACCGGAAGCTGCCCTTCGCGGATCCGAACAGTGGCAAGACGGTCTACATCAACGTCCTGACCAACTCGGACTACGGCCTCACGCGCGGTATCGATCTGCGTGTTGACAAGCGGTTCGGCGAGCTGGCTGACCTGTCGCTGAACTACTCGTTCGTGGACGCGCGCGGCACGGGTTCCGACCCGTTCACCTATACGCAGCTGCTGCTGCGCGGCTCGTCAAACCTGGCGCTGCGCCAGGGCACGCCGGTGGAGCCGCCGGAGGTGATGTTCCCGCTGGAGCAGAGCCGTACGCACAACTTCTCGGGCACGCTGTCGGTGCTCTTCCCGGAGGAGTGGGGCGAGGGCTACGAGGGCGTCCTGGGTGACGTGGGCGTCTTCGCGACCTTCTCCGCGGCGTCGGGCCTGCCGTTCACGCGGCTCGAGAACGCGGGCGGTGGCCAGATCGGGCCGCCGACGTTCGCGGGTGGCTCGGGCGAGATCGCGGAAGCGATCAACGCCTCGCGCACGCCGTGGACGAAGTCGCTCGACCTGCGCGTGCACAAGGGCTTCCAGCTGGCGGGTCTGCGCATGCGCGCCTTCGCCGACTGGCGGAACCCGCTCGACCTCGAGAACACGACCACCGTGTTCCTCGAGACCGGTACGCCGCGCAACGAGGTGTTCCGCGAGGTCTTCCTCGGCGACTTCCTGATCGATTCGCAGCTCGATTCGGACACCGACATCGACGACTTCTACGTCGGCGACTGTCTGACCACGCGCGCCATGTGCGAGGTCCCGGACGACCAGCCGCTCATCAACGCGTACTCGCTGCAGGCCGCCGAGGAGCGCTGGGGCAACGGCGACGGGCTGTTCACGGTCGAGGAGCAGCGCGAGGCGTTCGGCGGCTACTACGACCTGTTCAACGGCGAGCAGTGGTTCCGCCAGAGCGACCAGAGCCTGCGCCTCGGCCTGGAAGTGGTCTTCTAGCGAATCGGAGTGGCGACCAGCGGCTCCCCGTCCTGCGGGGCGGGGAGCCTGCGGTCGAGCAGTTCGCGAAGCGACTCCATCTCACGAACACGGAGCAATCATGAGTCTCACCATGTCTGAACGCTGGACGCGGGCCGCGTTCGCGACGGCCGCGGGCGTGCTGTTCACGCTCGGCGCCGCGCCGGATGCGGTATCCGCCCAGGCGTTGCTGTCGGGCGGCGAGACCGTCGTGAACCTCACTGGTAACGACTTCCAGTGCGGTCTGTCGGTCAATGGCGACGTCTGCGCAAACGCCTTCAACAGCCCGACGGACCCGGGTGGCTTCTGGCCGACGGGCTCGCCCAACGCGTACATGTTCAACTCGGGGATCCAGCTCGCGGGGATCGTCGAGGACCAGGCCGGCAACCCGTGGGCGGGCGACACGGTCGGCGCGTTCTTCTTCGACGCGTCCGGTCTGCAGCAGCAGGGCGAGCAGATCACCAACATCTGGAATTCGCTCGACCAGGAGGACCTGGCGAACTGGCCGCAGGCCGGCGCCATCGCGCAGTTCCCGGACCTGTCCGCGTACGTCACGGACACGGAGCTCTTCGCCGACGTCCTGATCGGGCGACCGGCAGCGTCACAGCAGGACAGCTGGTTCGTGATCTGGGACGGAAACCCCACCATCACGGGCGGCCGCGAGCACCCGATGGGTCTGCTGGTGGAGCAGCGCACGCTGGCCTGGAACTATCCGGCGGGCAACGAGGGGACGATCTACTTCATCTGGAACGTCACCAACATCACCAACAGCCAGTACTTCCAGTCGTTGTCCGAGCAGAAGTTCTTCGGTGGCCAGAATGCGCTGCCCGATCAGGGCTGGGCGTTCAACGACGTGTACATGGCCTACTCGGCCGATCCCGACGTGACGGCGAACGCCACGGCCAATTACGCCACGGCGATCCTGCCGTTCAACATGGGCATCACGTACGACGCGGACTTCACGGCGGGCGAGTTCGTCTACCCGCCGTCGATCTTCAGCCCGCCGTTCTACGTCAACGCGCCGGGCATCGTGGGCGTGAAGTACCTGAAGAGCCCCACCAACCCGGCCACGGGCAACGAGGTCGGGCTGACGCTGTTCTCGGTGTACACCAACGGCGGCCCCTTCCCGGACGCCACGGGCACGCAGCAGCTGTGGCGCTACCTGTCGGGCAACATCCGCCCCGACCTGGGTGATCCGCCCTGCAACATCTCGGGGGGCGACCCGCAGGCGCGCCGTGTGTGCTGGCTGCCGCCGGCGCAGCGGGACGTGCGCTTCTTCCAGGCGTCGGGCCCGTTCACGCTGAACCCGGGCGAGACGGTCACCGTGGTGAGCGCGATGTTCGCCGCGCCGACCGTGTCGGGCACGGTCAACGTCGGCTCGCTGTCCAACGCACCGCCGAACACCGCTGCCTCGCCGTCGGTGCAGCCGGGCTGCGGCGGCGATCCCATCACCTTCATCCTCGAGGCTGCCGGCTGGGTCTCGACCGACCAGTGCCCGGCGAGCGCGGACGAGCCGGTCGACATCTTCGACGTCACGACGGTGGAAGGTTCGCTGCTGTTCAAGGCGCAGGTCGCGCAGGCCGTGTTCAACGGCGACTTCCTGCTGCCGTTCGCGCCGGAGCCGCCGCAGTTCTACACACTGGCGGGCGACAGCCAGGTGACGATCACCTGGGAGCCCTCGCCCAGTGAGCAGGCGGGCGATCCGTTCTACCAGGCGGCCAAGGACTCGCTGACTGCGGGCGGCCAGGCCAACCCGCTCTATAACCCGAACTTCCGCGAGTTCGACGTCGAGGGCTACCGGGTCTACCGCTCGACGGACAACACCAACTTCGAGCTGATCGCCGAGTTCGACTACGCGGCCACCACGTTCAACGACGTGACCTGTGAGACGGACGGCAGCTTTGCCGCGGGCGATACGCTGTGCACGCCTCCGGGCGCGATCAACCTGAACGGCGACTTCATCCAGTATCCGCCGGGCGGTGTGGTCCGCACGAACCAGGGCAACCTGCTGATCGTCGAGGCCGACACGGTCGAACTGAGCAACAGCGGCGTGCCCTTCGTCTACGTGGACGAGGACGTCCGCAACGGTTTCGAGTACTACTACCGGGTCACGGCTTTCGACGTGAACTCGCTGGCGTCGGGGCCCTCGTCGCTGGAGTCGGCTTCCCTGCCGTCGCAGCGGGCGATCCCGCAGCCGAACGCGTCGGGCATCGCGCTGGACTCGGTCCGCGCGACCGTCAACATCCTGCTCGGTGACGGCACGGTGCTGGACCCGACGGACAACCAGGCGCTGGACGCGACGACCGGTCAGTTCAGCGGGCCGCCGCCGCCGACCGACGCGCTGGGCGGTGTCTTCGAGGCGGTCGTGCCGCAGCTGCTGTCGGAGGGCGCGACGGTGGTGGCCATGTCGCTGGACTCCGTCGTGCCGGAGTACTACGCGGGCACCTACTACTTCTCGGACGCCGCCGGGCAGGTCTTCTCGCTCGGGCCGGTGCAGGCGCCCAACGCGGAAGGCTCGTTCACCGGGCTGGCCGGTCCGGCCACCATCGCGGCCGACGCCTCCAAGCGCGACTCGCTGATCGCGGAAGGGGCGACCAGCGTGCCGACCGTGGCAGGCCAGATCTTCACGGAACTGTACATCCCGAACACGCTGCAGTGGCATTCGGGCGACGCGGACTGGGCGCCGCTCGTGTGCAACTTCTGGATCCACTGCCCGCCGGCCCTGGCCGTCAACGGCGGCAGCCGCTGGTTCGACGGCGGCAACGAGGCCACCCCGGATCCGACCGTCGATTACGCGCACGGTGCGCTGACCGGCGTGAACGAGATCTTCGAGCCGATGCCGTACCAGGGCAACACGGATTATGCAGGCTACAGCTCGGACCTCATGCGCCGGATGTACCAGATCACCTGGGCGGCGCGCCGCGTGGCCGACATCGAGGTTCGCTTCGGCGCGGCCGGCACGGCGCCGGACGTGTTCGACGTGACGCACCAGGTGCCGGTGCCGTTCAGCACGCACGCCCGTGCGAGCTACGGCTTCCGCAATGATGCGGATGGCGACGGCCTGATCACGTACGGCGACTTCTGGCGTACGCCCGGCCTGGATGGTGTGGACTGGTCGGGTCTGGCCGACACGCCGCTGTCCGACATGCCGGTGCTCACCAATGTCGACAGTGACGGCGATCTGGCGTCCGACGGTCCCGGCTTCGCGCTCTACATCGCGGGCGAGCCGTTCATCTTCCAGACGGCCGCGATCCCGACCAACACGACCTGGACGCTGCGCACCCACTCGGGTGCGGTCGAGGGTCCGGCCGGTGGTCCGTACGTGCACTGGCAGCCGAGCAACGAGCCGGCGGGTGTGGACCTGATCCGCACGCCGGGCGTGCCGGGTCTGCGCATCGCGGCGACGATCGATCAGTCGGACGTGTTCTACGCGAGCGCGATCGATCTCGAGGACATCCGCGTGGTGCCGGATCCGTACTACGGCGCGAGCCAGTTCGACCTGAGCCCGGCCGCGCGGCAGATCCGCTTCATGAATCTGCCGCCGCAGGCGTCCATCCGGATCTACACGGTGTCGGGCGTACTGGTGGACCTGATCAATCACGAGAGCCTGACGGGCGGCAGTCTCGCCACGTGGGACCTGCGCAACCGCAGCGGCCAGTTCGTCGCGAGCGGCGTGTACTTCTACCACGT